>Ga0307995_1000620_pt1 | contig 24112 bp, 27 predicted proteins | sample EllFjometagen262_FD_203132 | JGI IMG/M metagenome (GOLD analysis project Ga0307995, IMG submission 203132) | Marine microbial communities from Ellis Fjord, Antarctic Ocean - #262 | ecosystem: Environmental > Aquatic > Marine > Unclassified | place: Southern Ocean | collected 2014-11-02 | reverse complement strand
TAAACAAAAGTTTCCTTCAATTGATTTGATTATTGTTAACTTTTACCCATTTCAAAAAATAGTAACTAGTTCTAAGAGTAATAAAGAAATTATAGAAAATATTGATATTGGTGGACCAACTATGGTCAGATCAGCAGCTAAAAATTTTAAGAATGTTTTAATTATAACAAATAAAGACGATTATTTAGATTTAATAAATGAAATTGAAAAGAATAAAGGCAAAAGTTGTCTAAATTTTAGAGAATATATGTCAAGTAAAGCTTTTGGTCTGACTGCTTACTATGACGCGATGATAGCGAATTGGTTTAACCAAAAACTAAACATAAAATTTCCTGAAAGGAAAACTATTTTTGGCAGAAAACTTAAAGAATTAAGGTATGGGGAAAATCCCCATCAAAAAAGCTCCCTTTATGTAAGTAGCTACAATGACAAAGAACTTGGGTTAAATCAGTTAAATGGTAAAGAGCTCAGCTATAATAATTATAACGATATCTTTGCTTCCTTAGAAATACTACTTTCTTTAGAAAAAAGTCCATCAACAGTTATTGTTAAGCACAGTAACCCTTGTGGCGTTTCTACAAATAAATCTGCTCTCTTTTCTTTTAAAAATGCTTATGCGTCCGATCCTGTAAGTGCTTTTGGGGGAATTATAGCTTGTAATTTTAAAATTAATAAAATGATTGCAGAGGAAATTAATAAAAATTTTTTAGAAGTAATTTTAGCCAGGGGTTTTGAAAAAGATGCTCTTAAAGTGCTTAAAAATAAGAAAAATTTAAGGATTATCGATATCTCAAAATATAAACAAAAAAATAAAACTATTTTAAAAAATTTTAATGGTTCCTTTTTGATTCAGGATAAAGATAGATTAATTTTTAATAGGAAAGACTTAAAATTTGTTACCAAATATAAACCAACTAAAAATGAATTAAAAGAAATAGAATTTGCATTTAATATTTCTAAATACGTTAAGTCAAACGCAATTGTTTTAACTAATAATTTTTCAACTATTGGAATTGGTGCGGGGCAACCAAGCCGACTTGATAGCTGCAAAATAGCTGTTCTAAAAGCAAAAAAATTTTCAAAAAATAAGATAAAAAACTCCATTGCTGCTTCTGATGCATTTTTTCCTTTTGCCGATGGTATAAAATCATTAATTGATGCTGGTGTAAAAATTATTGTTCAACCAGGTGGTTCTATTAGAGACCAAGAGGTTATAAGGGTTGCTAATAAAGCCAAAATAAAGATGATCTTCACTAACATCAGACATTTTAATCACTGATTAGATCTGATCGATTTTAGCAGCTAACACAAAATCACTCTCTGCTAAACCCATAATGGCATGTGTAAGAATTTTGATTTTTGCATACCCCCAACCAAAAAAAATATCTGGATGGTGTCCTTCTTGTTCTGCAATTGAACTCACTTTGTTTATAAACTTCTGGCTTTCCAAAAAATTTTGAAATTTAAATTCTTTTTCTAAATAGTAGCTCTTTTGATTGCTATTTTTAACTTCCCAACCATCTATTTTTTTTAAGTATTTGTGTATCTCACTTGCATCAAATGGAAGGGTGTTTCCATCACATGCTACACATTTCTTTTTATAAAGTTTTTCCATATTTCTAATGGAGCGGGCAAAGGGATTCGAACCCTCGACCTTCTCGTTGGCAACGAGACGCTCTACCACTGAGCTATGCCCGCAATTAAATTCTTTAGACAACTTATCTGGATAGAAAAGAGATTACAAGATGAGATGTTATCGTTTGAGAGGTTTGTAACTTTACTGTGTCGAGCAAGGTTAATTTTAACTTTTTTACTTATAATACTAAATTATCTTTGATATGTTGAATGCTTTACTATAATAACATAAAAAGATTGTTAAATAAAATTGTCTCTAGGATTGTTTCAATTTTAATTCACTTCTGAGTAATTATGAAACTAAAGTTACCTAACATTATTCCAGTATTTCCTCTAAATGGTGTTATTTACTTTCCTAGAACTAATCTTCCGCTAAACATTTTTGAACCAAGATATTTAAATTTAGTAAATGACTGTATGAAATTAAATAAATATATGGGTATGATTCAACAAAAAAAAATAGGCTCGGAAGTATACTCGGTAGGTTGTCTGGGTAAGGTTACAGAGTATAAAAAATCTCAAGATGGCAGGATATTGATAAATTTAATGGGTGTTACGCGTTTTGAGATTAAGGCAGAAATAAATAATGACAAAAATTATAGAGAATTTGAAGTTTCCTATACTAAATTTAATATAGATATAGATAAGGAAGAAGATCAGTCAAAAAAGATAGAAAAAATTAACGAGTTATCCCAAAAAATTAAAATTTTTTTCAAAAAAAATGGTTTATTACTTAACTGGAAAGAGTTCGATAAGCTGGATCAAAATCAAAGAATAAATACCTTGGCTATGATATCCCCTATTTCAAATGAAGAAAAACAAACAATTTTAGAATCTGTAAATATTCAATCAAAGGTAAAAACGTTATCTGAAATAGTTGAATTCTATTTATACCAAGATTCGGTTGATGATATAACTATACAATAGTTAGATCGAAATACCTTTGTCAGATATTCTTTGACTAAGTTTTTTAATAAATTTAAAATTATTAATATTACTTAATATTACTCTTCGCATGGGCGAGAGAAATTTATTATCTTTAAAAAATACGCTAGTTAAATTTATTCCTAATCCTATAATTGTATTTTCTGTTTTTCTGGCCTCATAAAAGTCTTTTAACAAAAATGTATTATTAAACAATAAACCAAGTTTTAAAGTCTTCGACATTAGATCGGTTAATTTTTTTATATCTCTCAGAACTAAATTAAAACCTTGACCCGCCATCGGATGCACGGAATGTAATCCATCACCTAGAATTAGAATATTTTTTTTAAAATATTTATTCTTTAGACTCAACTTAATCGGAAATGATTGTATATTATCAATATTTTTAATTTTTAGATTATTGAGTAAAACTTTGATTTTATTTTTTATGATTTGTTTTAAAAATTTTTTATTATTGTTAAAAAAAGATGTACTAACACTCCAAACTAGAGAGAATGTATTCTTGTTAATAGGTAGAATTGCTAGCGGTCCTTCTTCTAAAAAAAATTGACTTACTTTATCTATTTTTGAATTATGTTTAATTATTGTTGTTAAAGCCAATTCATTATAATTTTTTTCAATTGCCCTACCCTCAGTAATTTTATTATATAGTTTAGAATAACTACCAGTGCTTAAAATTATTAAATCGTAAAAAAACTTTTTTTTTTTTATTAATATAGACCCGTCTCTGTAGTCAATATCTGAAATATTTTTTTTTATTAATTTTATATTTTTTTTTCTTAAGATACTTTTATCTAATTTTTTTTTCAAATTTTTATTTTGAAAAATATACATAAGTTTTTTTTTTCTCTCTTTGAAGTTTAAAAAATTTTTTATTTTTTTTTTATCTTCAAAAAATAAATTAATTTCTTTACAATCCCAAAAAATATCGCTTTTTTTAATATTGAACTTTTGCTTTATAAACTGATAACTACTTTCTGATATCGCTGTTGTTCGACTATCACTTTTTAAATTATTTTTTTTGTTATTGCCTGCGTATAAATCAATCTGAATATTTTCTTGACTCAAAATTACAGCCGTAGAAACGCCTGCTAAACCGTCACCAATAATACAAATCTTCTGTGCTTTCATGTTTTAAAATTTTATCAATTTAATAAAAATGATACAAAGTAGACTAAATGATTCGTTAAATGAATAATGATTTATAAAAATATTACAGATTTTTTAAAGAAAAGAACCATTGAATTAGTGGGTTTAATCCTAGTTTTTACAGCTTTATTGTTAGGGGTATCCTTTTTTTCATATTCACCGAATGATCCTTCTTTAGTACATGGTGCTGTAAATGTGACTATTAATAATTGGCTGGGTATTTATGGTGGAAGAACTGCTGATTTCTTGTTGCAAAGTTTTGGTTTAGCAGCTTTTTTATTTTTAATTACACTTATAATTTGGGGCATTAGTTTAATTACAAAAAAAAAAATTAATAGAATTCAGATTAAAATTTTTTTTATGATTCTATACATTGCATCTGCTTGCATTTTTATCTACATAAAATTTAATAACTCTTTTTGGTTAATTGACAATGGAAACTCAGGATTTGTTGGGCATATTCTATACAACAATATCTTAGGTGTTTTACCAAATCTAAACAATGAATACATTAGCTTTGTTTTTATTATATTAAGTTTATTTTTTTTTATATTAGCATCTAACATTAACTTAAAATATTTTTTAATATTTATAAAAAAAATTTTATTAATATTTGAAAAAAAAGATCTTAATATACAATCTAAAAATCTTGACGATAGTTCTAATAATTTATTAGAAGAGAGTCAAATAATTGATACACCTCAACAAGTTTTTTCTTTTGAAAAAATTAGAAATTCTGTAAACAAAGATGCAAAGCTTCCTGACTTTAAAAACTTTAAACTTCCCTCTGTAGATTTATTAGAAAAAAATCCTTCTAAAATTAATTTGCTAGATCAGTCAAAAAATAGACCGGACGGAAAATTTATAGAGAAAATATTAATGGATTTTGGTATTGATGGCAAAATAACTAAAATTAATAATGGACCAGTAGTTAGTTTATATGAATTTGAACCTGCCCCAGGAGTAAAAGTTTCTAAAATTATTAATCTATCTGATGACTTAGCACGGAATACTAGTTCGACCTCAGCAAGGGTTTCCATTATACCTGGTAAGAATACTGTTGGAATAGAGATACCAAATGAATCAAGGGAAAGCGTTTATTTGAGAGAGATAGTTTCTAATGAAAGATTTCAAAAGAAAGAAATTAACCTACCTATATCTTTAGGGAAAAGTATTTCTGGTATGCCAATTGTTGGTGATTTAACAGCAATGCCACATTTATTGATAGCGGGTACAACAGGCTCAGGTAAGTCTGTTTGTATCAATACAATTATAGTTTCTTTACTTTACAAATTAAGCCCAGACTTATGTAAATTTATTTTAATTGACCCTAAAATGTTAGAACTTTCTGCTTATGAAGGAATTCCTCATTTATTAACGCCTGTTATTACAGATTCAAAAAAAGCAGCAACTGCCCTAGGTTGGACTGTAAAAGAAATGAATAGTAGATACAAATTAATGAGTAAAGAAGGTGTTAGGAATATAGATGGATACAACGCAAAACATAAACTTAAAATGCCATATATTGTTGTCGTTGTAGACGAAATGTCGGACCTAATGCTTGTTGCCGGCAAGGAAATAGAAAATTATATTCAAAAACTTTCACAAATGGCTAGGGCTGCGGGTATTCATATAATCATGGCAACGCAAAGACCAAGCGTAGATGTTATTACAGGTACAATTAAAGCAAATTTTCCAACAAGAATATCTTTTAGAGTAAGTTCAAAAATTGATAGTAGAACTATCTTGGGAGAACAAGGGTCGGAGCAATTATTAGGAAATGGTGATATGCTCTTTATGTCTTCTGCTAATAGAATAATTCGTATTCACGGTCCTTATGTTTCGGAAAAAGAAATTGAAAAAATTACAAATGTTCTTAGAGCTCAAGGTGAACCTGACTATATTGACGAAATAACTAAAGTTGATACAAATGATAGTGGTGAAATTACACAAGACGTTGATACAGATGCGTTATATAACCAAGCATTAGATATTATAAAATCAGAAGGTAAAGCATCGACGAGCTTTCTACAGCGAAAGTTACAGATTGGTTATAATCGTGCTGCAAGAATTATAGATATGATGGAAGAGAAAGGTGTTGTTAGTAAAGCAAATCATGTCGGTAAAAGAGAGGTTTTATAAATATTGTTCGATAAATTTTTTATACTCTTGTTTATATTTCTTAATTTAGCGTTAAACCTTCATGCTGATGAAAGACAATTAATTGCAAATCGATTAATTGCTATTAATAATATAACATTTGATTTTGAGCAAATGACAAACGATAAAAAAGAAATTGGAACTTGTATTCTTTCTTTTGATAATAAACTTAGTTGCGATTATGAAGATTCTGTCCAAAAAAGAATTTTAATAAATGACAAAACATTAGTAATACAGCAAAAAAGGTATAACAAAAATTATTTTTATCCTGTCTCAAATTCTGTATTTAGTAAAATTTTTGATAAAAATAATTTAATTGAAATAATTAAAAATTCAGATTATCAAATAAACAAAAAGATTGAATTAACTTACGTTAGCAACGATAAGGAAAAAATTGTAATTTTTTTTGAAAAAAATAGCTATAATCTTCTTGGTTGGAAGTTAGTTGATAAATTGCAAAATATAATTTATTTTTCTATAAAAATTAAACATGTAAATAGTAAAATTAATCCTAAAATTTTTATAATCCCTTCTATTAACTAAAGAATAAAGTCTATCTCTTCTTTTTTAAAAATTTTTAAACCTTTAGTTAAATAGTTATTCAAGGCATACTTATGGTCTAGACTGCAAGTATGAACCCACAACCTTTCAACACCTCTACTAAGTACGTTCTGAATAATATATTTCAATAAGAAGGACCCTAGTTTCTTTCCTTGGTATTCCTTTAAGATGCCCATTTGTATTAGCTCAATTTCATTTGTATCCTCATGAAATTCTTGTTCATAAAAACCTACTAAATTATTATTAATTTTCATAACACCTGTTTCTAAGTTTTTATTGTTTACGTATTTTCTCCATTGATTATCGGACCATAAAAGTCTGTCTCTCCAAAAATGATCTTTACCTACCTGTCTATAAAAAAATTTATTTATGTCAATATTTTTCTCAGTATCTAAATAAATTTTAGTTTTTTTGGGAAAAGTTATTGGTGGATTTAATTTTTTATTTTTTTTTAACTCTAAAAAAAATCTTTGAACTTTTGGCATACAATGAAATTAAACAACCATTTTCCCAACTTCTTCGCCACCAAAAATATGGCAATGAAGGTGGGGCACTTCTTGCCCACCATTTCTTCCAACGTTGATAATTACTCGATAACCCTCATCGCTACTAGAGATATTCATCATCTTAACAATGTGTGTGATCGATTTATTAAACTCTAATATTTCTTTCTCTGATGCTTCAGCGTTGAAATGATCTAGATCAACATATTCTCCTTTAGGTATTATTAAAATATGTAATTTTTTTTGTGGATTTATATCGTAGAAAGATAAAACATATTTATTTTCATATACTTTGTTATAGGATATTTCTCCTCTTAGAATCTTAGCAAAAATATTATTTTTATCATATTTCATATTGAGCGATTATTTTTTTCTTCATGCCCAGATTTGTCTTTTCTTTTTTCTAATTCTTTTATTACATCTATAAATTTAATTCCTCTTGACTCGAGCGTGACTAAAAAGTGGTAAATTACATCTGCAGACTCATGCACAATATTATTATTATTTTTTATTGCTTCTGTAAATTCTTCACTTTCTTCTTTGAACTTTTTTAAACATTCTATAAATCCTTTTGATAATAAAAAAGATGTATACGATTTTTTTTCATCATCATTTTTTCTAGACTCAATAATTTTTGCTAATTCTAATAAAAAATTACTCATTATTTGACCCTAACTGGAACATCTTTAGATGCCAAATATTCTTTTGCTTGTTGTATCGTGAATTCCCCATAATGAAATATTGATGCAGCTAATACAGCGCTAGCTCCTCCTTTTTTTATTCCTTCGTATAAATGTTCTAAATTCCCTACGCCTCCTGAAGCTATAACTGGTATGCTTAATTTACTTGTTACACATTTTAATAAATCTATGTCATAGCCACTTTTTGTTCCATCTTTATCCATCGAAGTTAAAAGAATTTCTCCTGCACCATTTTTTTCTGCTTGTTTGACAAATTCAATAGCATCTATTCCTGTTTTGTTTCTTCCGCCATGAGTGTAGATTTCCCACTTACCTGTAGATATTTTTTTTGCATCAACAGCAACTACCATACATTGTGATCCAAATTTTTTTGAAGCTTCTTTCACAAAGCTGATATCATTAACTGCAGCAGAATTTATTGACACCTTGTCTGCTCCAGCTAAAAGTAAATCTCTTATATTTTGAATTGAATTGATGCCTCCACCCACCGTTAAAGGCACAAAACACTTCTCAGCTGTTCTATTTACAATATCGATAATTGTATTTCTGTTTTCATTTGTTGCTGTAATATCTAGGAAACAAATTTCATCGGCTCCACATTTATCGTAGTATTCTGCTTGTTCAACAGGATCTCCTGCGTCTTTTAAATCAATAAAGTTTATTCCTTTAACAACTCTTCCGTTGCTTACATCTAGACATGGTATAATTCTATTTTTTAACATTAATTAATTTTACCTAATTCTTCTAGCTTTATTCTATTTTCGTATATTGCTTTACCCACTATTATTCCGTCAACTTTTTTATTATCACTAATAATTTTATTAATATCATTCATAGAACTTATTCCACCGGATATTATAAGTGGTATGTTAAAGGTATCTGCTATTTTGTAACTATTCTCAAAATTTGGTCCTGTGTTTGTACCGTCTTTATCAATATCTGTATAAATTAATCTCGATATACCATAATCCTTAACTATATTTAAAAAGTCAAAAATATTTATATCTGTTTGATATTTCCACCCAGATGTCGCTATGATATTCTTTCTTGCATCTAATGATAGAGCAATTTTTCCAGAATATTTTTTGCAGCAAATTTCTAAGAAAGATTTATCCTTAATGGCTGCTGTTCCTAAAATAATTTTATCACAACCTATATCTAATAATTTGGCGACACTTTTTTCAGATCTTATTCCACCTCCGATTTCTACTTTAAAATTAAATTTCATTACAATTTCTTCTATAGATTTTAAATTAACTAGATTTCCTTCCAATGCCCCGTCTAAATCAATAATATGTAAATATTTAAAACCAGCATTACTAAAAACTTCTGCTTGGTTAATAGGATTTACGTTGTAAATTTTTTCACTTTTAAAATCACCTTTAGTAAGTCGTACACATTTGCCATTTTTTAGATCGATTGCTGGCAGAATTTTCATATTTTTAGAAAACTAGTAAGTATTTTAATTCCTGTATCCTGGCTTTTTTCTGGATGAAATTGAGAGCCATAAATATTTCCAAGGCATACCGCGGCAACTATTTCTTCGCCATAATTAGTAGACAAAGAAACTACTTTTTTGTTTTTTGGTACAAACTCATAACTGTGAATAAAATAAGCGTGGCTTTTATTGTCAACATTTTTAAAAACGTCTGAGGAATTTTTTATATTTAATTCGTTCCACCCCATATGTGGTATCTTTAAATTATCTGAGCCAGACTTTATTTTAGTAACGTCACCTTCAATCCAATTAAGTCCTGATGTTTCTTCATCTTCGTAACCAGTAGTTCCAAAAAGCTGCATTCCTGCACAAATTCCGTAGATTGGTTTTTTTTTACTTATTACACTTTCGTTTAACTCTTCGTCTAAACCCTTAATATTTTTAATTCCTTCTCGACAAGCCTTAAAAGACCCCTGTCCAGGAAGAACTAATTTATCTGCTTTTTTTATTTCACTAATATCTGAACTTATTTTAACAGAATAGTTCAGATTATTTTCTGAATTAGCTTTTTCTATTGATTTAGCAATTGATCTCAAATTGCCAACTCCGTAATCAACAACCGTAACTAACATTTGTTTTAAAGCTTGCCTTTTGTTGATGGTATAGATGATTTAATTCTTTTATCTATTTCAAAGGCATCTTTTAGTGATCTAGCCAAGCCTTTGAAGCAAGATTCAATTTTGTGATGACTGTTTTCTCCATACACGTTTTCTATGTGCAAAGTAATTCCAGCTGATTGTGAAAAAGCCTGGAACCACTCCTTGAACAGCTCTGTATCCATTTCACCTAATTTTTCAACCTTTAGATCAACTTTCCAAATTAAGTAGGGTCTATTAGAAACGTCTATAGCGACACGTGTTAATGTTTCGTCCATTGGTATTAGTGCGTGAGCATATCTTTTTATTCCTTTTCGACTACCAGCTGCCTTACTAATAGCTTCCCCAATAGCTATACCTGTATCTTCGGTTGTATGGTGTAAGTCGATATGAGTGTCGCCTTTAGCTTTTACAGAAATGTCCATTAAGGAATGTTTGGAAAGCTGCTCTAGCATATGATTTAGAAAGCCAATCCCAGTATCAATTTTATATTTACCTTTGCCATCAATATTAACTTCAACGGCAATACTCGTTTCTTTTGTTTTTCTGGAAATTTTTGCTTTTCTAATCATAATTAATAGCGGTTTATTTAATGATATATAGAGAAATTTAGATTTTATCAATAAACACACGAGTTGTCTATTGAAGATATAAAATTAATAATTACATAGTAAGTATGAATACTAGTGAAAAGTGGCACGGTACTACAATTGTTCTACTAAGAAAGAATAATGAAACCGTAGTTGCGGGTGATGGTCAGGTTAGTCTCGGCAATACTGTGTTAAAAAGTAATGCTAAAAAAGTTAGAAAGATCGAGAAACGAGGAGTAATAGCTGGTTTTGCAGGGTCCACATCGGATGCACTGACTTTATTTGAAAGACTAGAAGCTAAACTTGAAAAACATGCTGGCAATCTTCCAAGAGCAGCTGTGGAACTTGCAAAAGATTGGAGAACGGATAAATATTTAAGAAGACTCGAGGCCCTTATGGCTGTTGCTGACAAAGAAAATAGTTTTATTATCTCTGGGACGGGAGATGTTTTAGAGCCAGAAGATAACATTATTGCAATAGGTTCAGGTGGTAATTATGCTTTGGCTGCAGCAAAAGTTTTAATTAAAAATAATCTTTCAGCAGAAGAAGTTGCGCGCCAAGCTATAAAAATAGCTTCCGAAATTTGTGTTTTTACAAATAATAATATTACAGTCGAAAAAGTTTAAAAATGAAGGATACAACTAAAGTTACTAATCTTAATTTAGTCAAAGAAATTAAAAAGAAGCAAAACTCAACTGTTAGTGCTTTATCGCCAAGAGAGATTGTTTCTGAACTTGACCGATATGTTATTGGGCAAAAAAATGCTAAAAAAGCAGTAGCTATCGCGCTACGAAACAGGTGGAGAAGACAAGCTCTTGATGAACAAATGCGAGAAGAAGTTTTACCAAAAAACATCTTAATGATTGGACCAACTGGAGTTGGAAAAACAGAAATTTCTAGACGACTGTCCAAATTAGCTGAGGCTCCTTTTATCAAAGTAGAAGCTACAAGATTTACAGAGGTTGGATATGTTGGGAGAGATGTAGAACAAATTATTAGAGACCTCATTGAAATAGCTATAGCTTTAGAAAAAGAAAAAAAGAGAAAAGAAGTTCATGTTAAGGCTCAATTGTTAGCAGAGGAAAAAGTTTTAGATGCTTTAGTAGGAAACAAAGCAAGCATCGCTACGAAAGAAAGCTTCAGAAAAAGACTTAGAAGCGGTGATTTGGATAATAATGAAATAGAAATAGAGATAAGTGAAAGCCCATCTGGCATGCAAGGTTTTGAAATTCCAGGAATGTCCGGAGCAAATATTGGAATGATTAATGTTTCCGAAATGTTGGGAAAATCAATGGGACCAAAAATGAAAAAGAAGAAAATGACTGTGAAAGAGTCCCACGATATATTAATTGCTCAGGAGTCAGATAAACTGATCGAGCAGGATAAAATTGTGAATGCAGCTAAAAAAACAACTGAAGATAATGGTATAGTTTTTTTGGATGAAATTGACAAAATTTCTGCACGTGGCGATCGTACAGGTGGTGATGTTTCAAGAGAAGGAGTTCAAAGAGATCTTTTGCCTTTAATTGAAGGTACGACGGTTAATACAAAATATGGCCCTATTAAAACAGATCACATCTTATTTATTGCATCAGGAGCATTTCAACTTGCAAAGCCGTCTGATTTATTGCCAGAACTTCAGGGACGTTTACCTATACGTGTAGAACTAAATGCATTAACTGAAGATGACTATAAGAGAATCTTGAAAGAACCAGATAATAGTTTGATTAAACAATATGTTGCTTTACTAAAAACTGAAAATGTACATTTAAAATTTACTGATGATGGAATTGACTTATTGGCAAAAGTCTCGGCGGAAGTAAATGCGTCGGTTGAAAACATAGGAGCAAGAAGGTTGCATACACTGCTAGAAAAGGTTTTAGATGATATTAGCTTTACCGCTTCAGATCGTTCAGGTGAGGAAATTATAATAGATAAAAAATATATTGAAAAAAATCTCGGTGAATTGGCAAAAGATACTGATTTAAGTAAATTTATATTATAATTTTTTTAATTTTATAATAATAGCTCCTTCTCCCCCACTGCTAATAGACGCTTGTTCAATGCTGATGATTTTATCTGACAAATCTTTTTGTGTATTTATGTATTCTGGAACTGAGAATTTAAGCTTGCTTAATTCTTTAGACACATAAGTATTTTGATCTGAGTTTGAGTGAAGACCTTTACCAGTAATAAGTAGAATTTCTTTAAAACCTCTTTCTTGACAGTTAAATATTAATTCTCTAACTTTTTCGTTTGCATCTGTTAAAGTAAATCCATGCAAATCAAAACTAAATCTATAATTTTTGCCAAATGATTTTTTTTCACTCAGTTCTTTATCAAAAACATCTTTAGGGTCTTTGAGATATTCTTCCCACTGAACTTTATTTGAGTTTGAAAGATCTTCTTTTTTTTTCACTTACTGATGATTTCAGCTAAGAACCAATTTGGGCTTTTACTGAAAACACTCTTTGAAAACTTCCAGTGATCAGTGACGGTTTTAATTTTGTCAGGATCTCCCTCAAAGATGTTATTATCTTTATCTTTTTTAACTGAGATTATTTCAGAGACAACTTTTACAATTGCAACAAATTCACTGTTTACTTTTTCAAATTTTTCAATAGTAGACTCTTTAACTCCAACAAATGTCAGTTCTGATTTTATGTTTTCTTTATTTCTGTTATCTATTGCTTGTTCAAAATTCATATAAATTTCTTTTGTTAGCAATGCTTTAAGTTTTTCTTTTTCGCCCTTGGCGAAAGATGTTATAATATTTTCATAGGCAATTTCAGCTCCCTTTAAAAAAGTTTTTTTATCATAATCTTCTTTGGATTTTTTCAGTGGTAAATCTATATTTACCTCTGATTCAAATTTAGTATATTTTTTTTCATCAAAAACACTAGAGCTTTTCCCTTCGTGACCTGTTCTTCTTCCTAAAATATTTCTTAAACGCAAAATTATAAATCCTGCGATCATTGCTAGTAGAATTATGTCGATAAAACCAAAATTGTTGCTCATTATGTGATAAATATACATTAATAATATAATTTTGTAAGAAGCAAATGAACACACTTTTACTAATCATCATAGGATTGCCAATTCTGGAAATCACACTCATGATTAAAATCGGACAACAAATTGGGGCGTTTAATACTGTTCTAATAATTTTTATTACAGCATTTGTCGGAATTTATTACGCAAGAATTGAAGGTATAAATACCATTAAGGCAGGTATGACAAATTTATATAAAAATAAAATTCCTTTTTATGAAATGCTTTCTGGGGCCTCAATCGCAATTGCCGGTATATTATTAATTTTACCTGGATTTATTTCCGATACAATTGGCTTTTTACTGGTTGTACCTTTCACAAGAAAAATAATAATCAATTTCTGGCTACAAAATAAATATCAAGAAAATGTAAAAAACAAATATCAAGAAAATATAAAAAATAGTGATCAAGTTATTGATGCAGAAATAATAGAAGAAAAGAAAGATAAAGATGAACTATAAAATAATTGGTAAGTATATTAAGGATTTGAAGTTTGAAATACCTAATCCTGAAACTTTTTTTTTGTTAGAAAAAAATATTTCAAACTACAAAATAAATATTGATATTAAAAGTCATCGTTTTAAAGATAAAATTATTGAAATCATAATTACACTTTCTCTCAGCCCTAACACGGTTGATGAAAATAAAATTAGTACAAAAATTGTTTTCTCTACTATCATTGAGATTGATGGGGATTTAACAGAAAAAAAATTACTTGAAGAGATTATTTTAATTAAAGTCCCTAGTGAAATTTATCCAGAAATTAGATCCTTGTTCGTCTTACTATTTGAAAAATCTGGCTTTAGTAAAATTAAAATTGAAAAAACAATTAACTTTAAAGAACTTTATTTAAAAAGGCTTATTTAGTAATAATTTTTTTTAAGTTCTTTTTTTAAAAAATTAGCATGTAGCTTTGTTTCTTCAAGTGTAGGTTCAACAATTATTTTGCAATAATCTTTGTTTTTATTTATTTTTTTTTCTGTACTATCTAAATTTTCATTTGAAAACATAAGCTTTGGTTCTTTAGCATCTAATAAATTTATATAAACCTCTCTTAATAATTCACAGTCTAACAATGCATTGTGTTTTGTTCTTTTTGATAGGTCTATTCGAAATCTCCTGCAAAGCGCATCGAGTGAATTTGAGGTTCCTGGGAATTTGCCTCTTGCAACTTCTAAGCTATCGATAATATTGTTCCTTTTTATTTCATTTTTCCTGATTAATTTAAGCTCATAATTTAAAAACCCAAGATCAAAGGAAGCATTGTGGATTATGATTTTTTTGTCTTTAATAAACTCAAGGAACTCGTCTGCTATTTTAATAAAAGTTTCTTTATCTTTTAAAAACTCTGTTGAAAAACCGTGAACTTTATATGCACCTTCTGGCACTTCTCTTTGTGGATTTATTATCTTATGAAAAATCCTTTTTGTTGGTATTAAATCTTTAGTTTCTATGCAGGCCACTTCTACTATCTTATGTCGATCGTTGGGTGATAAGCCGGTTGTTTCGGTGTCTAAAAATATTTCATTCATAATTTTCTATAAAATTTTTAACATTTTTTCTTAAAATTCCCAAGGAATGGTCGTTATTAATTATCAGGTCGCAAACTTTTTTCTTAACAACCGATGATAATTGTCTTTTATTTAACATTTCAAACATTTTTTTATCAGGGTTCTGCTTAAGATATCTTTTCAACCGTATTTTTTTTTTGGCATCAACGAAGATTATTTTATCAAAATATTTGTTGAGTTTACTCTCTACTAACAGTGGTATTTCCAAAACTAAAATTTTATTCTTTTTCTTTAAAAAGTTATTCATTTTTTTTCTTACCACGGGGTGAATGATGCTCTCTAATGTTTTAATTTTATTTTTGTTTTTTTGTATAACTAATTTTATTTGATCTTTAATATTCTTTTTTCTACGTAGGTTAAATCTTTTAGATAATAATTCGATGAATTTACTATCTTTATATAAATTTGAAACGGTTTTATCTGCGCTAAATAGTGGATATTTTTTTTTTGTGATAAGCTTTGCAACAGTTGACTTTCCCGAACCAATAGATCCTGTTACTCCTATAGCAATCATCTTAATTCTGCTAATATAGCATGTTTTAGCTTATCGTCTAATTCTGGATTAAGTTTATTCCATAAAAAAAAAGATTTTTGACCCTGATAAACAAACATTTCCAAGCCATTAAAAGTTTTAATGCCTTTTTTTTTTAATTTTTTTATCATTGTTGTTTCTTCTGGATTGTAAACAATATCATAATAGACCAAATTATCTTTTAAGCCTTTAAAATCTTGCTTGAAATCATCTCCATTTTTTAGTCCAAGACTAGTTGCGTTAATAATAACATCCATATTTTTTACTTCTTCTTCAATATTGTCCCAGTTTATTATTTCAATAAAAGAAAATTTTTTTTTTATGCTTTCCGCTTTTTTAATAGTTCTGTTGCTTATAAATATTTTTTGGAAACCTTTTTTTGACAGAGCGTAAACAACTGAAGGCGTTACACCACCAGCACCTAGAATAAGGATTTTATCTTTTTCCAAATTTTTTTTTCCTAAATTGCATAAAAAACCGTGTTCCAGTCCATAAACATCGGTATTGCTTCCCACAACCTTTCCCTCTTCGTTCAAATTTATAGTATTTATAGACAACGTTTCTTTTGCTTCATCTACTATCAAATCAAGATAAGGGATTACAGCTTGCTTGTAGGGAACGGTAACGTTAATTCCTTGTAGCTCTCCGTTTCTAATTTTTTTGATTATCGCTTCAATTTCATTTAATTCTATTTCAATAAGAGAGTAACTTGCAGAAATTTTATATTTTCTAAACCAAAAGTTATGCATAACTGGTGAAAGAGAATGCGATAATGGTTTTCCAATAATACCAAATTTTTTTTCTATCATGATACTAACTTAATATAATCGATTACTTGCTTAATGGGCAAGCCCATGATTGAATTTCTATCACCCTTAACACTGTTAAAAAGTTCTAATCCGCCTGCTTCGATTTGATAAACGCCATAAGCCAATAAAGTCTCTGTTTCAATTTTTCCTAAATAGTTGACTAATTGTTCATTTGATAGTTTTTTCATATTTAATTCTGAACTATCTGTAAAATTCCAAACCATAGACCCGTTTTTTGAGATACACACCGACGTGATTAAATAATGAATTGATCCATTGAGCTTTTTTAATATTTTTAAGCCTTCATCTCTTGTGTTTGGTTTGTTGATTAGTTCATTATTTAAACTTATAACGCTATCAGCCCCGATAACTAATTGGTCCGGGTGTTTGCTGCTAACTTTTATAGATTTTAATTCTGCTAAATTTTTAGAAATTAATGTTGGGTTTGCTCCAGCAGCGAGCAAGGAATCTTTAACTTGATCTTCGTCAACATTTGACTGAATTACTGTACAGCTGATATTGTTTTTCTCTAGTATTTTCTTTCTAACACCGCTTTTTGAGGCTAAAATTATTTTCATTTTTTATTTCTTTTTTTTATATCAAAGATCCTAATACTTGAAACTGTTGTTTCTTCTACAAATTTTCTTGTTACCTCCATTACAGGCTAATTATATTTTTTAACAGTTTTTTTGAGTTCTCAAGTTTTCTTTTATCGCAGTCATAATCAAAAAATTGAGATTTCAAAGCAAGCAATATTATGTCTGGTTTTTTGCTTGTGGTATCCGATATTAAGCTGATTTGGTGTTTATGTCCCATGGGTAATTACGTTGATAAACAGGTTATAACTTGTTGTTATACATATAGCTTTATTAATTAAACAAATACTCCACAAAACTTAACAAGTTTTCAACACTTTATTCTATGTTGATAGCTCAAGAAACTAATTGGACTAATTTATAATATTTTTAAAAATCTTGATTATAAAAGCATTTTTTTTAATTAGCTGTTGAGTAAGTTGTTTATAAACATGTATAATTAGTTATGGCACTAACTAACATGACCTATATCAAATAATATACTTTTAAATATATTATTATATTAATGAGTAAATTAACAAACTGTATACTAAATAAAGATACGTCTTGTAACCCTATCTGGTTTATGAGACAAGCAGGTCGTTACCTTCCTGAATTTCGTGAAATTAGATTAAAAAATAAAAACTTTATAAAACTTTGTTTAGATAGTGAATTAAGTTCCGAGATTACACTACAACCACTAGAACGATTTAATCTGGACGCAGCTATAATTTTTTCTGATATTTTGATGGTGCCATATGGTTTAGGGCAGGATGTCGAATTTGTAAAAAATAAAGGACCTATATTATCAGAGTTTAACTTGGATAACTTTCTAAATAATAATAAAAATGATTTTATAGAAAAATTAGACCCAGTTTATGAGGCAATAAAAAAAACTAGATTAAAGCTAAATAAAGATAAATCATTAATATCATTTATTGGTGCGCCATGGACACTTGTAATTTATATGCTTGGTTTAAAAAAAGATAAAAATATAATAGACTTTAATAAAGTAAAAGTTAAAGAAAAAGAAATTAAAATAATTATAGACAAGCTTGATGAATATTTATGTGCTCATCTAGAGAAACAAATTGATGCTGGAGCTGACACAGTTCAGATTTTTGATTCATGGGCCGGTTTAATACCTGACGATAAACTAAGTGATTATTGCTATAGTCCAAATAAAAAAATTGTAGATTTTTGTAAAGAAAAAAAAATTCCAGTTATTTGTTTTCCTAAAGGTATAAATAAAAATTATTTAAGATTTGCCGATGTTGTTAATCCAAATTGCTTAAGCTTAGATCAGGAAATTGACCCCACTTGGGCAAAGAACAATTTAAAAAGATTCTGTTTGCAGGGGGGCATGGATCCTAAAATTTTATTTAAGGAAGAAGAAGAAATTTTCAATGAAGTTGACAAATATTTAAAAATTTTTAGAGGAACCCCTTATATTTTCAACCTAGGACACGGTCTGTTGCCAGAAACTAATCCTGATATCCTTAAGAAAGTAGTAGAAAGAGTTATAAATTTTAAATGAAAAAAGCAGTTATTCTTTTCAACCTTGGTGGACCAGATAGCCTTAATGCCGTAGAGCCATTTTTGTTTAATTTATTCAATGATCCTGCAATTTTTAGTCTTCCATTGTTTCTTAGGTACCCACTTGCTAAGCTTGTATCGAAAAGAAGAGCACCAATAGCAAAAGCTATTTACGCCGAAATGGGTGGTAAATCACCGATTTTAGAAGAGACGAAAGCTCAATCAGACGCCATAGAAAATAGCTTACGAAACCAAGACGACGAATACAAATGTTTTATAGTAATGAGGTGTTGGAACCCTCGAGCAACAGAAACTATTAAAAAGGTGAAAGAATTTAACCCCAAGCAAATAATCTTACTTCCCCTTTACCCGCAATATTCGAATGCCACATCTGGGTCTTCGATTAAAGAATGGCATGATGTTTGTAAAAAAAACAAACTAGTTATAGAAACCAAGACTATTTGTTGCTATCCAACGGAAAAAGACTTCATCTTGTCTTATGCAAATTTAATTAGAAATAAAATTAACTTAGACAAATTGAATGAAATAAAATTAATTTTTTCAGCCCACGGTTTGCCAGAAAACAAAATTAAACAAGGTGACCCCTATCAATGGCAAGTCGAACAATCTGTTAAGAACCTAGTAACAAAACTATCAATAAAAAACTTAGATTATATTTTGAGCTATCAAAGTCGTGTTGGCCCACTTAAATGGATTGGTCCCTCAACAGAAGCGGTCATCAAAGATGAAGCAAAAAAGAACAAAATAATAATTGTGGTGCCTGTTGCTTTCGTCTCTGAGCATTCAGAAACTTTAGTTGAGCTTGATATAGAATATAAAAAATTAGCGGAAGAAAATGGTTCAAAACAATATATCCGCGTACCTGCAGTCACTATAAATCAAAATTTTATTAACTCACTTAAATCAAGCATTTTACAGGCCAGTGCAGGCGAAAACTTTACATCATCAATCAAATGCCCAGATAAATTCAAAAAATGTCCAAGGCTAAATAAATTATAAAAAATGAATTATTATCTATTATTTAAATCTTTACATTTGATATCTATAATTTCTTGGATGGCCGGGCTTCTTTATCTTCCGAGGATATTTGTTTACCACGCAGAAACTGTTAATAATAAAGAGAAAACAACGACCTTTAAGCTGATGGAGAAAAGACTTTTTCTTTATATTATGAATCCAGCTATGATTTTATCCTGGTTGTTTGGAATATTATTAGTGCATTCACTTGGGTTTGAAACTTTTAGCTATCTTTGGTTTAAGTTAAAAATTACTATGGTTTTATTTTTAACATTTTATCACTTTTTCCTTTTTCATTGTCTTAAAAGTCTTAGCCAAGACTTTAGCAAATACTCCCCTAAATTTTATAGAATTATAAATGAAATCCCCACCATACTTTTAATTGCTATTATTTTTACCATTGTTTTTAAGCCATTATAGGGCTTGTGTTCTTATTAAAAGACATATAATTTAAGCTTTCATCCCTTCGTAAAACAATCACATATGAACCTACAAGAACTAAAAAAACTAAATCCTGCTGATCTTATTACGCAAGCTGAAAAGCTTAGTATAGAAAATCCTAGCACACTAAGAAAACAAGAAATTCTCTTTGCAATATTAAAAAAGCTTGCAGAAAAAAATGAAAAAATTACAGGAGCAGGTGTACTAGAGCTTTTACCAGATGGTTTTGGGTTTTTAAGAGCCATAGAATCAAATTATTTACCTGGTCCAGATGATATCTATGTAAGCCCAAGTCAAATTCGAAGATTTGGTCTAAGAACAGGAGATACAGTCGAGGGAGAAATAAGATCACCGAAGGATGCCGAGAGATATTTTGCATTGCTACAAGTAACAAAAATTAATTTTGAAGAACCTGAAAAGGGAAGAAATAAAATTGCTTTTGATAATTTAACGCCTCTTTATCCAGACCAAAGAATAACCCTAGAAATTGAATCTACTAAAATAGAAAAAAAGCCAGACAACACAGCAAGATTGATTGATCTTGTTAGTCCAATCGGTAAGGGGCAAAGAGCTTTGATTGTATCTCCACCACGAGCTGGAAAAACTATTATTTTACAAAATATTGCACAATCAATTACCACAAACCATCCTGAGTGCTACTTGATGGTGCTCTTAATTGATGAAAGACCAGAAGAAGTTACAGACATGCAAAGATCTGTAAAAGGTGAAGTTGTTAGCTCAACATTCGATGAACCTGCCTCGAGACACGTTGCTGTGGCTGAGATGGTTATTGAGAAGGCAAAAAGATTAGTAGAACACAAAAAAGATGTTGTGATTTTGTTAGATTCAATAACTAGATTAGGTAGAGCTTACAATGCAGTAATTCCAAGTTCAGGAAAAGTTTTAACAGGTGGTGTCGACGCGAATGCCCTACAAAGACCAAAAAGATTTTTTGGTGCCGCTAGAAACATAGAAGAAGGTGGCTCACTAACAATTATTTCTACTGCTCTTATTGATACTGGTTCAAGAATGGATGAAGTTATTTTTGAAGAATTTAAAGGAACTGGTAACTGTGAGTTAATTTTAGACAGAAAAGTTGCAGATAAGCGTATCTACCCTGCACTTGATATTACTAGATCAGGAACAAGGAGAGAAGAACTCCTTTTCCAAAAAGATGATCTCTCAAAAATGAACGTTCTAAGAAGAATTATAAGCCCCATGGGAACTATGGATGGAATAGAGTTTTTAATTTCTAAACTTAAAAACACAAAGAATAACGCAGATTTCTTTGATTCCATGAACAAGACAAGTTAATTTTTTTAAACTTTTAAACTCATCTTTTGTGTTATTAATAAAATAGACATGAATATTTATGCGCTTTCATCGGGCAGAGGGCCTTCTGGTATAGCAATAATTAGATTATCCGGAATCGATGCTTTAAAAATTTCAGAATTAATAACTCAAAAAAAAATATTAAAATCTAAAGAAATAAATCTTTGTAAATTTTACGACCCGGCAAACAAAGCTTTAATAGACGAGGGTCTTTTATTGTCATTTCCTAGTCCAAATAGCTTCACAGGTGATGATCTTGTTGAATTTCATATACATGGAAGTAATGCAGTAGTTTCATGTTTTTTAGAAGTTTTGTCAAATCAAGATAATTGCAGGTTAGCTGAACCAGGTGAATTTACTAAAATAGCGTTCCAAAATAATAAAATTGATCTTGTAGAAGCTGAAGGAATCGGGGATCTAATTCATTCTGAGACCGAACTGCAAAGACAACAGGCCATTAAATTAGTTCAGGGAAACGCATCAAACTATTATAATGATTTAAGAAAAAAACTCATTAAATCGTTGGCATATATCGAAGCAAAAATTGATTTTGCCGAAGATGATTTGCCAGAAAGTGTTCTAAAAGAAGCCCAAAAAGCCATCAAAGAGGTACACTTCGAGATAAAAACAATTTTAGCAGACCATAAGGTTGGAGAAAAAATTAGAGATGGGTTTAGAGTATCTATAATAGGAGAGGTAAATGCTGGTAAATCTTCGTTACTTAATTTGTTATCGAAAAGAGACGCAGCTATCGTTTCGGAAGAAAAAGGAACAACAAGAGATGTCATAGATGTATATTTAAATATTGATGGCTATCCAGTTATATTGGCTGACACAGCAGGTATAAGAGAGCCGGAAAATGCAATAGAAAAAATAGGAATCTCACTAGCAATTACCAAGTCTAAAGAGTCCGATCTAAATTTAATTATGATTGATAATTCTTCTAAAACTATTGATCCAAAAATTAAAAATTTGATTAACGAAGATTGTATTGTTGTTTTAAACAAGGTTGATATTGAAAGTAAACAAAATCATACTTTTGATAAAACAGAAACAGTATTGGTATCTGTAAAACATAATAAAAATATTTTCAAATTAACAACTAAAATAAAAGAAAAATTAAAAAATAAATTTGTAATATCAAATAATTACCTAATAACAAGAGAGAGACATAGAGAAAAATTAAACGCATGTTTAAAAGAAATTGACAATTTTCTCAAAAAAGACCAAAACAAAGAAATAGAGATGGCAGCAGAAGATCTTAGGTTAGCCACAAGACATTTGGGCAGTATAGTTGGCAAAGTCGATGTAGAAGAAATCCTTGGATCAATCTTTAAAGATTTCTGCATAGGTAAATAATTAAAATAAGATCTTGTAATATCATTATAGAGTAATACATTTAACTCATGAAAAATTTAATCTACGACGTGGTAGTTATAGGTGGTGGACATGCCGGTTGTGAAGCAGCAGCAGCATCCGCCAGAATGGGTGTAAATACTGCTCTTTTTACACATAAAATCGAAACCATAGGGGAAATGTCGTGTAATCCTGCTATAGGTGGTCTTGGCAAAGGTCATCTTGTAAGAGAAATAGATGCGCTTGATGGAGTAATGGGTGTTGTAACAGATAAATCGGGTATCCAGTTTAGATTATTAAATAGAAGTAGGGGCCCAGCAGTAAGAGGCCCAAGAACTCAATCAGATCGAGCACTTTACAAAGAACAGATGCAAAAAATTTTATTAAACTATGACAACCTTGATGTTGTAGCAGACCCAGTCATTAAGTTTTTATTTGATAATGCAAATGATAAAATAATAGGGTTTGTTTGTGAAAGCGGTGAGCAAGTTTCTTGTAAGCAGTTAATCCTCACAACAGGGACTTTTTTAAATGGACTTATACATATTGGTCAAAAACAAATACCTGCCGGAAGATTTAATGAAAAACCCTCAACTGGTTTAAGTGAACAGCTAGAAAAATATAATATTAAACTTGGTAGACTTAAAACGGGTACACCACCACGTTTAGACGGTACAACTATTAATTACAATGAGATAGAAATGCAGGCAGCAGATTCGGAACCTTATTTTTTTTCTTTCTTGACGAACAAGTTAAGTAATAAACAAATTTCATGCGGTATTACTCACACAAACAATGCTGTTCATAAAATAATCCATGACAACATACATCTTAGTGCAATGTATTCTGGTAATATCAAAGGAGTTGGGCCAAGATATTGTCCGTCTATAGAAGACAAAATCGTAAAATTTAAACAAAAGGAACAACATCAAATATTTTTAGAACCAGAAGGATTAAACGACAGCACTGTTTACCCAAATGGCATATCAACCTCTCTCCCCGAAGATATACAACTCCAAATGTTGGCTAAAATAAAGGGTTTAGAGCAAGTTAAGATGGTTAGGGCAGGTTACGCAATAGAGTATGATTATGTAGACCCACGTGAGCTAAAGCCAACTCTTGAAACCAAAAAAATTAGATCATTATTTTTAGCTGGTCAAATAAACGGAACAACTGGATACGAAGAAGCTGCGGCTCAAGGTTTAATAGCGGGTATTAATGCTGCGCTTAAAATTAAAAAAGAAAAAGAATTTATTTTAGATAGATCAGAATCTTATATTGGAGTCATGATCGATGATTTAATTACAAAAGGAGTATCCGAGCCTTATCGTATGTTTACATCAAGAGCAGAATACAGACTTTCTCTTAGGGCTGATAACGCGGACCAAAGGTTAACACCTTTAGGCATCAAAATTAATTTAGTAAAAAAAATTAGAGAAAACTTTTTTTTAGATAAGCAAAAAAAATTAATCTCTGTTTATGATGCTCTTCAATCTAATTCAATTTCTCCTAATGTGGCCGCTAAACATTCTG
>Ga0307995_1000613_pt1 | contig 24325 bp, 29 predicted proteins | sample EllFjometagen262_FD_203132 | JGI IMG/M metagenome (GOLD analysis project Ga0307995, IMG submission 203132) | Marine microbial communities from Ellis Fjord, Antarctic Ocean - #262 | ecosystem: Environmental > Aquatic > Marine > Unclassified | place: Southern Ocean | collected 2014-11-02 | reverse complement strand
GAGGAAAACATATAATGGCAGTTACAAACATTAAAGCACCACGTAAAACTACAAAGAAGCGCACATCGAAGTCATTGGACCTTCCGTACATTGGGTATTTGCCAGACTGGAGCACAGTTGAAAAATGGGAGAGTGAAAACTTCGCCGTGGCGTTATCGGACGCATTGCGACATTATGGCTACTTCAACGGTGTCAAAGACCTTCGCCCAGCAGTTATCACTTGGATGGCTAACAATGGGTATAATACTGCTGAGGTTAAAGCATACAAGAGCAGTCTGGAATGGCGCACCCCAATGACTGCCTGCAGTTTAGCAGCAGCATATGCCGCGGGCATGCCAGAGTATCCACGAGGAACCGAATATCTTAAAGAAGCGATTGCTAAAGCCATTGCTGCCAATGCCCTGGATGGGGTTGAAATTGCCGAACTTGCGCAGGATGCAAAGGATAAAGAGCGTGGCAAAAAAACAAAAGCACCAACTATACAGGACCGTATCAATGACAAGGTAAACCTGCATATATTGTATTTTGAAGAAGCATACGAAGATGGCATCATTGAGCGCAAAGAAAAACATTCAGCTCCGGATGTCATGACCTACCTGAAAACCGAAGAAGTGCCTCCTAGCATGGTTACACGCATAGCAGCACACTTTCAAGAGCAACACAACGAGATTTATATGTCTCAAGGTAAGAATGCAGATGAGCAGTTAGCAGAAGCATACAATCATTTAACAAAGGCCGATGTAAAGCGTTTTACGGACTTCTACACGGCGTTACTAGCCGACTTAGAAATGTATAAAGCTGAAAAGAAAGTCTTGGCAGCACCTCGTAAACGCAAACCACAGTCTAAGACTAAGGTTGTTGCAAACTTAAAGTATATGAAGAAGCATAATGTTCTCAAGTTAGTATCTGTTAACCCAGAAACCATAATTGATACAAAGACATTGTGGACTTACAACACTAAGACTCGTAAGTTGGGCGTGTATCATGCCGCAGAATATGATACATTAGGTGTAAAAGGCACAACTATAACAGGATTTGACATTAACACTAGTGTATCCAAGACATTGCGCAAGCCAGCACAGCAATTAGCAGACTTTAAAAAGGCAGGCAAGGTTAAGTTACGAACGTTCATGGAAGACATTAAAAGTGTTGACATTAAATTAACTGGTCGTGTTAATGTGGACACTATTATCTTAATGGCAGTAACATAACAATGTGGGCCAGTGTTACTGCAATACAAGACATAGTTGATTAATGCCTGCTGAAAGTGGCTTTTTTGAAATATCGGAATATGACCGCATGCCTGACCGCGAGTGTGTGATGGCGTGGTGGCATTGGACAGATGCAGTTGATATACTGAACCTAGATCCGATTCTTACCAAACTAATAGCAGCGTATAATAAACCTGGCATACTTAGGAGATCAGGTAATACACTGGTGTTGGACCAGTACAGAAACTCGCAAATGGACGAACATAAATGGTATATGTTTGAGCAGCAAGCAATGTGCCAAACACGTATCTACCTTACAACAAACGAACAAGTGGTTTATTGTAGACTTATATCATAATCTAAATTAGATAAATATGTTTATATAAGGAATCAGTCATGGATACAACAGAAGAATTAAAACAAGCACTCGTTAGCCACATTGGTCTTAGATTGGGCGATGGTATGGTCGACGTTGAACTTGATCCAGCGCATTATGAATTAGCTATCACTCGTGCCTTATCTAAGTATAGACAGCGTTCTGCAAATTCAGTAGAAGAAAGTTATGCCGTCTTAGAGTTAGCGCCAGAGCAGCAAACATACACACTTCCACAGGAAGTAATGTCAGTGCAACAGATATTCAGACGTGGCCTGGGCAACTCGCAATCATCCTCCAACTTTGAACCATTCAGCGCGGGCTGGATGAATGCTTATCTCACACAAAACGGCAGACAGGGTGGTTTAGTGATGTATGAGCTGTATAGTGGATTTCAGGAATTGGCAATGCGCATGTTCGGTGGCTATATGAATTTTACGTTTAATCCAACCACCAAGCAATTAACAGTAATGAGAAAAATACCAGTTGGCGCACAAGAAAACGTGCTATTATGGCAACACAATTTTAAACCAGACCAGATTATTATAAGTGACCATATGTCAGGGCAATGGATACAAGACTATTCGTATGCACAGGCTAAATTTATACTAGGTGAAGCAAGAAGTAAGTTTGGTACAATCAACGGCCCTCAGGGCGGAACATCATTAAATGGCAATGATCTAAAAGCAGAAGCCCTTAGGGAAATTGACAAATTAGAGACAGACTTGCTAAACTTCGAAGACGGTTCGTCACCTATGTGGTTTATACGAGGTTAAGCACAGGTCTGCTGCCACAACATTATTGCATTTGGAATTAAACGAACCGTAATATAATTGCCCTGACAGCAGGCGATAAGTATCTACGTGAATATAAAAACCAGATAACATAGTAAAAATACCCAATATTCTATTAGACGTTGAATCAGAAATGCTATACATTGACATATAGCTGCTGAAATAAACAAACAACATTCGCTAATATAGCTGCTTTAGCAGGAGAGAACAAATGAACCAACTAATAGGAATATGTGGGCTGATTGGGTCTGGCAAAGACACTGTTGGTGACATACTAGTAGCCCGGCATGGTTACACTCGGTTGAGTTTTGCTGGTACATTGAAAGATATGACAGCAGTGTTATTTGATTGGGACAGAGAAATGCTCGAAGGAGCAACGCCGGAATCCAGAGCACAACGCGAAGTTCCAGACCCATTCTGGTCAAACAAACTGGGGCGGTCATGGTCTCCACGGATAGCGTTACAATGTGTTGGAACTGATGTTATGAGAAATCACTTGCATGAAAACATATGGCTCAACACAATGGAAAATAAACTACGCAAGCATAATCGCGTTGTAATCACGGATGTTCGCTTTCCAAATGAAATAGCATTTGTTCAGGAGCAAGGAGTAATATGGACGGTTGAGCGTGGAGCAGAACCCGATTGGGTAACGTATGCCAAGTATTATAACTCGCTGGCAGAGGATACTACCGAATTATCTCCCACACAACGAGACAGCGTACACCAAAGTGAATGGGCCTGGGTTGGCACCGAACCCGATAGTCACCTCAATAACAATGGCAGTTTATTCAATTTGGAATGCAAGGTTAATCAATTAACACTAGGTTAAAAATCTGGATGTATAGTATCCTGTTTCCATCCTATGCCTTTGATGGAAATGCTAATGGCACAATTGGCACATATGGATCTTAGGTTAGGCCATTTATTATTCCTCATATCGCCGTCAACGTGAAAAACCGTCATTTGCTCGGGATGGTTACGTTTAAAGTTGCACAAATCACAAGTGGCTTTTAGTTTATAGCCTGATTTCATCCACCCTGGGACAATTACCTTGTATGGATTAATGCATCTTGTGCAAAGAGATCGATAATATATCTTACCATTCTTGTGATAATTGACGGCAGCGGGTCGTATAGTGCATAATTCGCAAATAGGTCTATTCATTGTACTGTTATTTATACTAAGACCTTTTAAAAACCTTTTGCGTACAAAAAATTACACGAATGCTATAAATACCATTATAATTATAACATAGAGGAATAACTATAATGGCATTACTTTCACCCGGCACGCAGGTTACAGTAAACGATGAGAGTTTTTTCGCACCAGCGATTTCAACTTCAATTCCGTATATACTGCTAGCCACAGCCCAAGATAAAACAAACAGCTCAGGAGACATTGCCTCCGGAACTACACTAGCGAACGCAAACATAGTAACACCAGTAACTTCACGACGTGAATTGGTATCATTGTTTGGCAATCCTACATTTACAGCAGCTTCAACAGGCGGCGTAGTACAGGCACACGAATTAAGCGAATATGGTCTTCAAACAGCATACAGTTTACTTGGTGTTACTAGTCGCGTATATGTTCAGCGAGCTGATATCGACCTTGGTCAATTAGCAGGCACTTCCGTTAGACCAACCAATGCACCAGCAAACGGTACATTATGGTTAGACCTAACGCTGTCAGCCTTTGGTTTGTTTGAGTGGAATTCGTCAACTCAATTGTTTACTAAGATCGCACCACGTATTATCACAGCAACAGCTGACCAAACAGCGGGTGTTCCAAATGCTAATATCGGTACAGTTGGTGAATATGCGATTACTACAGTTAGCGCATCTAATCCTGTGTACTATAAGAACAACAGTGGCACATGGGTACTAGTTGGTTCTAACGCATGGTTAACTTCGAGCTTCACGCTTCAAGGTACTATTGCTAGCCCAACATTTGTCATCGGTGATACATTTGATGTCAATAACGCATCAATTACATTAACAGGTACAACACTTGCACAAACAGTAATTGATATTAACACAGTTGGTCCAACCGGCGTTACAGTAGCAGCAACCAACAACAAATTAACATTTTATGTTGCTCACACAGCAACATCCGACGGTTCAACCGCGGATGGTAAACTTTTACTAGACAATCTGGGCACTGGTGATACTGCTTTTAACGTTGCTGGTATTACTGGTGGCACATATAACACATTAGAAGCACAATTGTCTGCACACACAACAGTTCCAGAATGGAAGACATTGGATACAACACCACGTCCAACTGGTAGTGTATGGGTTAAGACAACCTTGCCAAATACAGGCGCAGATTATGTTGTTAGTATATATGACAACATACTAAATGCTTGGACCAGAATAACCGCTCCATTGTATTCATCTAACGCCGCAGCAAACAAGGCATTGGATCTAGTGGGCGGTGGACTTAATATTCCATCAGCTTCATTGTATGTACGTTACGATACAGTAGAAGACGGTACAGCAACAAGCACTGTGTATAATCGCAGCATTAAAGGTGCCACCGTAGTAACTGGATCAGTGGCAAATCCTACATTGGCAGGAAACGAAACATTTACTATTTCAGTATCAGCTAAAGGCAGTAGTGTAATGTCAGCAGCAACAACTATCACAGTTAGTTCGACTGATCCAGCAGCTATGGTTGTTACGGTAATGGGTTCGGCAATTGCTAACTTGGAAGCAACGCAAGACTCGGCTGGTAAGGTTGTATTTACACACACAGCAGGCGGAACAATTGTATTGAAAAATACATCTGGTACAGCACTAGCAACAATGGGATTTAGCAATGCATTGACATTAGTCGAAGACGGCAACGATACAGATTTAATCCTAAGCAACTGGGTAGCAGCTACTTACACAGCATCGTTGTTAAAACCAAGTGTTGATCCAGTAGATGGTACTTATTGGTATGACAGTACAATAACAGATGTAGACATTATGGTACACAACGGTACCATCTGGAAAGGTTACAAGAATGTAACTAATGATGCTCGTAACGCAGATTTATCTAATACGTCGCCAAACGGACCAATTGTTTCAGCTTCGGAGCCGTTAACACAGTCTGACGCAACAGCGATACAGTTAGGCGATCTATGGATCAATACTAGCGTAATCAATGATTATCCAATTATTAACCGTTGGACAGCAATGGGCGCAGGTGTTGAGGCGTGGGTAATAATAGACAACGCAGACGGTACAAGCGAAAACGGTATTATCTTTGCAGATGCACGCTGGGACATTGACGGTACAACCGACACAATAACAGGAACAGCAATTGCAATTACTTCAATGTTAGTAAGCGACTACGTTGACCTAGACGTGCCGAATCCAGCATTATATCCACGTGGTACATTGTTATGGAATACACGCCGTAGTGGTTCTGTTGTTAAGCAATATACTGTAGATTACTTTAACTCTTCAACATTCACTGGTGCTTTGCCAACAGAGAAACATACTTGGAGAACAGTATCTGGACTTAAATTAGACGGTTCGCCGTACATGGGTTCTGGTGCTCAACGCAACATGATAGTACAAGCTATGAAAGCTGGTGTTGACGCAAGTTTAACAGTACGCGAAGAAACTACTACAGTTAATTTACTAGCAGCGGTTGGTTACCCAGAATTAATGAGTAACTTGATCAAAGTTAACACTGATAGAAAAGAAACTTCGTTTATTGTTGGTGATTCACCAATGAAGTTAGCAGCATCTTCATTAGCATTAACTAACTGGGCATCAAATGCCGGTTTAGCTGCTGATAATGGCCCAGACGGGTTAGTCAGTGACAATGCATACTTGGGTGTTTATTACCCATCAGGTTTAACCAATGACCTAGCAGGCAATTCAATTGTAATGCCTTCAAGCCATATGGCGCTTCGTACCATTATAAAGAGCGACAACGTTTCTTACCCATGGATTGCTCCAGCAGGTATTAGACGTGGTAAAGTTGATAACGCTACATCAGTTGGTTATGTTGATTCGTTATCAAACGAATATCAATCAGTTAACATCGGCGCTGGTTTGCGTGATGTTCTTTACACAAATAACGTTAATCCAATTTCAGTATTACCTGGGTCTGGCGTAACAGTATATGGACAAAAGACTCGTCAAACAACAGCATCATCATTGGATCGTGTCAATGTTGCTAGATCTGTGGCAAGTTTGCGTTATGTGCTTGACTTGATTGCTAGACCATTTGTGTTTGAACCAAACGACAAGTTGACACGTGATGAATTTAAAGGTGAAATTGAAAAATACCTTAATGAGTTAGTCACTAAGCGTGCTATCTTTGATTATCTTGTAGTATGTGATAACTCAAATAACACACCTAGCAGAATAGACCGTAATGAATTATGGGCTGATGTGGCAATTGAGCCAGTTAAAGCAGCAGAATTTATTTATGTTCCGCTACGTTTAAAAAACACCGGCGAACTATAACGTTAAAAAGTAGTATATTAAAGACCTCATCCGTGGGGTCTTTTTTTATGTGCAATCAATAAATACATACACACCAGAGTAGGAAGCAATGTTACATGGACAAGAAAATAACAGCAAACAATGAACACAACGACGACCAAATGCTAACATTGCGCGATCGAGTTTTAAAGGTCGAAACTGTGATCGAGTACCATGACAAAGAATTTCAACAAGTAAAACGATCAATAAGCGAACTTACTAAAACTGTAAACCGCAACCAGGACCAAATCCTCACTAAACTCGACAAGTATAACAAAGTATACATGGATTTAATGTACGATTCAATGAAAGAACATGCAGATCATAATGCAGCAATAGTAGCAAGTATTCAAGTAAATAAGAATAATTTTAACAGCCATGTTAGTAAGTGGAAAGCAATTACCTGGGCAGTCTGGGTTACCATTTCAATTACACTGGGTGCTGTTGGTTGGGGTTTATCTACAGCACAGCAGTTGGGTTTTTTCGAGACACGAACAATGCTTTCGCAAGAAGCAAACAATCCAACCACCATAACAGCAGCAGATTCCGATAACCCACGTAGACCACAGTTAAATTAAAATACCCAGAACACTACATTTATAATACACGTATATTATAAATCTACACGGAATACCAATCTATAATCAAAACTGATAAATATTGGCATACATATATATCAGAGGATAATTAAAATGACAGTAGCATCATTAACAAAATTTACAGTGCCATTAGCAAGCGATCAAAGTGCATCTGCTCAAGGCTTATTAATGCCCAAGTTGGGCTATAGATTTCGCGTAGTATTTGAAAACTTTGGAGTTTCAACTCCACGGTCAGAACTTACAAAACAGGTTATGAAATTTGGCCGCCCAGCAGTCTCAATGCCAGTAAAAACAATAGACGTTTATAACAGCAAAATGTACTATGCTGGTAAAGCAGAATGGGATGGCGTATCATGTTCATTGCGCGACGACGCAAGCGGAGCAGTATCTCGTTTAGTAGGTGAGCAAATGCAAAAGCAAATGGATTTCATGGAGCAAGCGTCAGCTGCATCAGGAATAGATTACAAATTTACTACACGATTTGAAGTATTAGACGGTGGTAACGGTAAATTTGCACCAACAGTATTAGAAGAATGGGAATTGTACGGTTGTTTCGTAACTAAGGCATCATATAGTGAAGCTGATTATGGAAGCGACGATCCAATGACTATTTCATTAGATCTGCGATACGACAACGCAATACAAATAACAGGTGGTCCAGGCGAGGCAGCTTCTAGGTCCTCTGGCGACGTATTATCGGGTTAATAAATGAGCGCAACTGATGGTTACTTAGAGCCCAATGCCCAAGGCATTACACTAAGAGACTACCAACACGCAAGTAAATTGTTTAGGGATGGGTCATTTAGATTCCTCCCTAAGCAAGAAGGCCTGTTCCACGTGGCAATGAATTTTGGCCGTCAGCTAGGTTTCGGTGATTCTGTATCAGCCGAACGAATCCAGGCTGGCTTGTTAGTAAAGTCAGTTGACTTGCCATCGTATACTATTAGTAATAAGATCAATAACGCATATAACAGAAAAAACATAATACAAACACAAATAGAATATGCTGACATTAATGTTACTTTTCACGATGATTCCGCAAACTTAACCAACGCAATGTGGCAGGCATATTACGAACACTACTATGCTGATTCGTACGCTGAAGAGTCTGAATACACATTAGAAACAAAATATAGCGATAGACCTCGTTTAAATTGGGGTTATGTACCGCCATTACAACCATTCTTTAAGTCTATTACAATTTATAGTTTGGCCCAACAGAAATTTACAGGTTATACGCTGATTAATCCTCTTATTAAAGCTTGGTCACATGGTAAACATACCCAGGGCAGCGATAACGAATTAGAAAACAAAATGCAAATTGTATTTGAAACAGTATTATATTCACATGGTATAATAGGCGAAGACGAAGAACCAAAATTCTTCACAGACTCTAACTATGATAACGAGATAAGCCCGTTGGGCAACGCTCCGGGCTCAACACCGCCAGTATCAGTGAAATCGGCGGGTGCTACTATACGTGGTACCAGCAGCATATTTGACTCGTTTGCCAATGGCGACTGGGAAGGTGGTGTAGCAGGTGTTGTAGACGCTGCATTAAATGGAGACATTGGAGCAATAGGCGACACGATAGTAAACACCGGGCGTAACATAGGCGGCGCTATCCTAGACGGCAAAGATCCAGGATCTGTGTTTAATTTTCCAGCAGTTATTTCTGGGCCAATAAAAGACGCAACCACGATAGCAGCACCAATTACAGCCATATCCAACATTAAAAAGGACCTTTTTAGTGGTTTTGGTAAAACCAGAAATATAGCTACATCAAACGGCTCAGGAGTATCGTAATGCCAGGTCCAGCAACAAATTTACCGGTAGCAAATATAGAAAAAACACTAGACTATTTTAATAAGATATATGATCGCCCGGTGCAAGTGCCACAAGCAGTAGTAGATGCACTATATGCCTTTTTTATTAGCAGAACAACACATAAAAACGCAGCAGTGGCAATGGTCAACACGGTTGTTGTTACTGCATTAAGCTCCAAAATTAACCCATTGACATTATTAGAAGAGTTCAAAGGTTTAGACGATTTACGGTTAAACGCTCACTTGGCTGCATTTCTAAACGGCACACGCAATAACACAAGCATACTAGGTGTTAAAAACGTACCAACGGTAAATACACACATCTCTCGCACGATACTAGGATAGCAATGTCCAAGTATGCACAAGGTTTATATGAAATAGCCAACCCAGAAAAGTACGTGGGCAAAAAGAAGCCCTATATGCGAAGCAGTTGGGAAACTGTATTTGCCAGAATGTGCGACAACAATCCGGCTATTGTGCAATGGGCCAGTGAGCCATTTATGATTCCTTATCAGAACCCATTCACAGGCAAAAAGACTATATATGTTCCGGATTTTCTTATTGTATATATGGATTCCAAGATGAATAAGCACGCAGAAGTGATAGAAGTAAAGCCCAAGAAAGAAACATCTATGACGTTTGCCAAGTCCAAACGCGATCAAGCAGCCGTTATATTAAATCTAGCAAAATGGCAGATTGCCAATGTGTGGTGTAAAGCACAAGGCATGAAGTTCCGCATTATAACAGAAGATCAAATTTTTGCCCAAGGAAATGCTGGCCCAACAGTAAAAAAACCACGTAAACGAAAATAATGATCGAATTTCACCCGGTAGTCTACAAACGAAAAGACTTTCAGTACGGTGACGCTATACGGCGCTATACGAAATTGTTTGGCGTAGAGTGGAATACTAGCAAATTAATATATATGTGTGAATTCGATCCAATAGATGCCACAGAAGTAACTAGCGACATTGTTAGAATCGAAGGCGGTCAGATTCCAGCGAATATAATTAACATGGCAATGAAAAATCAAGCAATCATTGTGTTTAATTTCATTGAGTTTATAGACCATAATATGGCAGCATGCAATGCAGAATTAATGCTACATGGCATACCCAGAGGTGCAGTACGATTCATTACAATGAAGGATAAGCCCTCATACTTTAGTAACTTCTGGCTCACCTATGCAATTCAAATAAAAAACTCCAACACTGTTAGTGAAATAAATCAAAATGTTCGTCTAAAAAAGTTTGTATGTTTGAATAGAATACCAAGACATAATAGGCGTTATGTGGCATCAGAGATACTAAACAGGAAAATCGACGCAGACTTTTATTTAAGTTATCAAGTCACCTGGCCCTGGAAAAATAACGGCGATCGTCATAGTTCGCAGCCAGACTGGGTTGATATAATTGATTCAACATTATTGGATGCGCGTACACCAATTATAGTAGACGATTTGAGTTTGCTCGCAATGAACGTCCATTCAAATGTAAGTACACAATTTTATACGGACGCCTATTGGAATTTAGTAACAGAAACCGAATGCCTTTCATATGTCACTGTAATGACAGAAAAAACATTCAAACCAATTGCCAACCTACAGCCATTTGTTATTGCTGGTGGCCATCATACCTTGTTTAATTTAAAGAAAATGGGATTTCAAACATTCGGCAACTATATAGACGAGTCGTACGACAACATACTGAACGATGGTCTACGGTTACAAGCTGTTATGGATCTAGTGACAGAAATGGCTAGTTGGTCACATAAAAAACATGTTTCACTGATTAAGAAAATTTCGCCCATATTAAAACACAATCATACTGTATTCAACTCCGCAGACTCGGTACAGCAACGCTTGATAAAAATAATATCTTAATTGTCAAAGCACTAAATAATAGTATGACTAAAAAATTAGAAGATTTATTTGATCTGGCCGACATGACAGAAGAAGTTGTTGAGCCTGAGCAAGAACCGTTTGATCCAGCTAAATTAGAAAAAGACCAACAACAAATAAAAGTCCTGGATAGCGCCATAGACAAGATAGATGCTGCACTGCCTTCGGTTAGTGACATCAACACTAGTGATGCCGAGTTGGATCATTTAGCAAAATTAGCAGAAAACAGTTTTAGTGATTTAATGGAACTAGGCATGAATGTAGAGCCACGTTTTGGTTCGGAAATATTCAGCACAGCAGCCTCTATGCTAGGACATGCACTATCTGCCAAGAATTCCAAACTAGACAAGAAATTAAAAATTGTGGCACTACAAATACAGAAGGCCAGATTGGATACACAAATACTAAAAAACGCCCGTGACGACGGCAATGGATTGCCGACCGGCGAAGCTACGGAACTGGATCGCAATGCGTTACTAGCGTTGTTCGCAGAACAGCAAGAAGTCAATAAAACTGATAAATAAGAATAACAATAGGAATAACAATATGATAAAATCATTCGTAAGCCATCTCAGAGACAACAAGAAGGTATACGCATTTAAGATGCGTATGGCGTTTGAATGCTCAGATAAAATATTCGCAAGAATAGAACAAGCACTAGACGCATATCAATTAGAGAGCATCACTAAGCCAAAGAGCTTGCCAATACAGGAAGACGAAGTTAATTTTCCAAAACTTGGACCAGTTGAAATAAACGTCATTGAAATGGAGCTAGGTTATCCAGCAATTGCCGAGATGATTGAAACATTATTAGTAGAACGTTGTGGTCTCGACAAAAGTGCGTTTGTTGTACACTCAGCAGCACAAGAAACTTACCGCACACCGCAAATAGGCATGTATGAAGCAGGAACTGCCTTACTAGACACAGAGCTAGAAGATATGCAATTACAGGAAAAAGTTTATGGCAACGAGTTCATTACAGATTTCTTAGACAGCATCGAAACACGCCAGTTTGATATAACAGGCGCTAATACAGAAAAAGCAGTAACAACTAATGATTTAGCTCCGGGCACGTTAAGCCCAATGACTAATCAAAACAAACTGCCAACAGCAAAGGATATTTAACATGGCCCAAATAAAAACACTCTTAGAGAGTCTAAACCAAATAGAAGCACAACTTCTCACACCATACACTGGTAAAGAAACAGTTACCGAAACAGAGTTGACCGAGCGCGATGCTCGTGAAATGACCAACAAACTCATTGATGCAATGCGAGAAGGAATGGTATCCGACTCTGATGTTGCATATGCTGCACTATCATATATGTCAGAATATGATGTAGCCGACCTGATAAGAAGTAATGATTGGTTATGGTTAGAGGACGAAGATGCTGAGGTCGACGAGTCTGTAGAAGACGAAGCAGAAGACGAACTAGCAGAAGACGAAGCAGAAGACGAACTAGCAGAAGACGAACTAGCAGAAGACGAAGCAGAAGACGAACTAGCAGAAGACGAAGCAGAAGACGAACTAGGAACAGATCCTTGGGGCATAGGAGAGGAAAACTACTAAAATGAATAACCACGACGACTTTAAACGCTTAATGGAGGCAGTAGAACCTGTCAAAGTTGATACGCCCAAGAACACGTACAGCAACACACCAAACGAGCAAGTATTGGACTCTGCTACACAGCAAGGGTTTGGCAACGACTTACACAAAGTTAAATCGTCGCAGTACAAGCAAAAAGATGGCGACAATCCACGCGCAGATGCCACTATCAAAGAACAGGCACGGTTAACACGAGCATTTAAAAAGCTCAAGCTAACCGAAGGTGCAGACCAATGGTCCAACATCAAGGAACTTGCAAAAATGGTAGACGAGACAATCAAAGACCAGGGCAGCGACCTTAGTTCAACAGTTACTCGTACAATGTTCAAAGAAGCAATTGAATTACTGCTCGCCGGCAACATGATGGGTGCAGTTGATTGTATAATGGGCGAATTTTCAGACCATAACGGTGGTGAGCGCAGAGACCATGATGCTTATGCACATGATTTAGCCGAAGATCTGCAATTTATTATGGATAGCTCATCTATTGAGAAATCAGCAGGCGTTGCTACAGCGATATAAATAGGCACAACATTATAATGTCAAGATAGCTGATCTTTCCGCGTTAAATTTCCAACTACATCAGCACATCCGTACCACGAGCAACATCGTGAAAGAAGGACAGTTGGACCGGCAAGATGGACCAGGACGAACAAAACGGGGCTTGTGAAGTTCAAGAATGGCACAAGGAAACCTGGCGTTCTTGACATTGTAACTTTATGTATTAACGATTTTGCCTTAGGACCGTTTACGGCTGGGCAAAGAGGCGGCCACTGCCTAGGAATGTAATTCGCTACTATATTTTTCAAAGTGGCATTTCTATTAATAAATAACAGTATGGCTAATATCTTAGAAGGCGTTTTAGTAAAACGTCCGAACCAAAAACAACAGTACACACCAACCCAAATAAAAGAATTTGTGAGTTGCATGGACCAATCAACTGGTCCTATGTATTTTATGACACACTATTTTTATATCCAGCACCCATTACAGGGTAAGTTGTTGTATGCGCCATATCCATATCAGCACGGGCTAATAGACACTTACCATTCAAATCGTTACAGTATAAATTTATTGGGTAGGCAATTGGGCAAGACAGCAACAGCCGCAGGGTACCTATTATGGTTTGCTATGTTCAATTCAGACGTTACTATCCTGATAGCAGCACACAAGTTTGCCGGAGCATTGGAAATTATGCAACGAGTACGATACGCATATGAATCCTGTCCTGATCACATACGAGCAGGTGTAACAAGCTACAACAAGTCCAGTATAGAATTTGACAATGGCTCTAGAATTATATCACAAGCAACAACAGAAAGCACAGGACGTGGACTGTCACTAACATTATTATACGTGGACGAATTTGCATTTGTGCGCCCTAACATAGCTAAGGAATTTTGGACATCAATATCTCCTACACTAGCAACAGGCGGCAGAGCAATAATAACAAGCACACCCAACAACGACGAAGATCAGTTCGCACAAATATGGCACGGTGCTAATAAGTGCATGGATGCATTCGGTAATACAACACACCTAGGAATCAACGGATTCAGAGCGTTTAAGGCATATTGGCATGAGCACCCCGAACGAGATGAGAAATGGGCAACCGAAGAACGTAGCCGAATTGGAGATGAGCGTTTTCGCCGAGAGCATAATTGCGAATTTATAAGTTTTGATGAAACACTTATAGATGCACTAACATTAACAGTGTTAGAAAAAGCAGAACCAATCGAAAAACAAGGCCAAGTACGCTGGTTCAAGAAACCATCTCCTAACCATACATATCTAGTAGGTTTAGATCCTAGCCTAGGAACAGGAGGTGACAACGCAGCAATACAAGTATTTGAATTACCTCATATGGAACAAGTAGCAGAATGGATGCATAACAAGACAGATATATCCAAGCAGATCAACTTGTTAAGCAGAATAACGTCGTACATTGTGGACATAACTGGTTCAACTGAATCTGTATACTACAGTGTGGAGAATAACACACTCGGCGAAGCAGCACTAGTGTCTATACAAGAGATAGGCGAAGAAAATATTAGTGGTATATTTTTATCAGAACCCAAAACACGCGCAGGTGGCCGCAGTATGCGACGCGGATTCAACACAACTAACAGCTCTAAATTAACAGCATGTGCTAAAGGAAAGTCACTAATAGAGTCTCGTAGATTAAAAATTAACAGTGGGCCACTGATATCCGAATTAAAAGTATTTGTATCATCTGGTGCGTCTTATGCTGCCAAGCAAGGAGAAACAGACGATCTTGTGATGTCAATGTTATTGATAGTAAGAATGGCACAGGCGTTACAGTCATACGACCCAACACTAGATGCTACATTGCGCGACAAGTTGGATGCTGATATAATGCCACTGCCGTTTATAATGAGTTAGCATAAATACACTTATGGAAATTCAGAATAAAATAGGCGAACAAGTATTTGACAAATTACGTTCACGTTTCAGTCAAATAACATTAGGAACTATCAACGGTAAATCAACACAAGATCCAAGTGCCGCCGCATTTTTTAACTTTACTTACGCAGACGCAGCAGAGCACGGTAATGTTACAATCAGTCTAATAGATCAAATAATGAAGATTTATTATAGCAAAGACATATCTACTACACTCAAGGGCTCGCAGTTATCGACCTGGTATAAATTCCTACAGGACATGCGCAAGACAGCAATGTCCAATCTATATACATTTGACACACACGACATTAGCAAAAAGGCACTGTCTGTTAACGATATACAAGCTACGGTAAGCAGGAATGGCGTGCAAGAGAGCAAAATGTACGGTTCCAAACGTAGCAGTTACCAGAACAAAGGACCAAGTAAGATTATTGTGCGACACAATCAGAAAATTGATCCAGAAGTACGTGGCGCACGATCGCGTAAAATAGAATCGGTTTTTATTGAAACATGCGCCGGCGAACGATTTCTAATGCCATTCACAAGTTTGCCAGGTGCCAGAGCAATGAGCCAACACGTCGGCAACGGCGGCAAGCCACACGACGACATGGGCATGCATATAACAGAAATGGTATATGACATTTCTGCACTACGTCCATTTATTTCTGCCAACCGTAATACAGTGTCTGAGGACAAGACTACTATGGAAATGATAGAAGCAGCCAGAGCACATTACGCAGAATGTCGTACTAGCCTGGGACAGTTAGCTGGTAACCGTGGTTACAAAAAATACACAGAAAATTATATAGCATCGGAATCAGTGGAATATACAGACGAAATGGCTAGTAGTATGAAAGAACGTTTTACCAAGAAGCAAATGAACAACAACATAGAATCAGCCATGGAGACAGTTAATAGAGTCCATGTGAAAAAAATGAGACCGCAGAAACCAACAATGAATATAAAATCACCAATGCAGATATCAGAATTTGAAGAATGGGCAAATGAAACAACAGCAATGCCGGTACAGGAAGATGCTACAGAGGAAATGTGCGCAGATGCATGCTGCGGCAAGCCTGTTAGTCAATGCCACTGTGGTCCAGAATGTGAGTATTGCGACTGTCATGCCAAAAATAACCCGGAATCTGAATTAGATGAGGGTATCAAAGGTGTGTTGGCAGGTATTGCAATGCTTGCCGGAGTATGGGGAGTGTCTAACCATATGGCACAGTCGGCATACGACGATAGTCCACAGTTACAACAACTAATATCACTGCACCAACAAGCAGACGCAAATGGCAACAATGATTATGCCGACAAATTAGAAATACGCATTGCTAATCATAAAACACGTATTGACATCGGCAAAGGAGAAGTAATGGATAACGATGGCAACCCTAAGGATGTTACAGAGGCTGTGTCGTTTCCTGCAATATTAGAATCTGAAGTGAATGAAGATGTTGTACTGTCAAAAGCAACACCTAAGGATTATCTGAACGTTGCTGGCAAGGGTACGCCAGAAGCAATGGTCAAGGCACTAGAGAAGGATGGTAAAGACTGTACTAAAACAGCAGCTAAAGCAGCATTAAAACGACACAATGAACAGAATCAGGACAATAGCCTTAAAGAAGCTGTTAATGATATAATAAGACTAGCTGGGCTATAACAGCAACTCAGTTCAACGAGGGTGTCCTAAGGGCGCCCTTTTTTTTGATAAGAAAACCCTCACCTTATTATTTGTAGCATAACTAATATTACTAAACAGACACAAATGGACATAGTGGCAGTTAACAAATATTGGTAAATAAAAAGCTGGTACAAGTTGAAACAGATAAATAACTACATAATAAGAAACACTTATTATAGTTGGGCTCAATGGGAGTATTGGGTTCATCAGGTAAACATGAAAACTTAGAGGTAATACAACATGGCTACATTAGCAGAAATCCGCGCAAAACTACAATCACAAGACGACCAAAGATCAAGCAATTATTCATCGGGTGATAACACTATCTTTCCGCACTGGAATATTAAAGAGGGCGAATCTACCAAGATACGTTTCTTACCGGATGCAGACGAGACAAATACGTTCTTTTGGATAGAACGATTATTAATTAATTTATCATTCACGGGTATCAAAGGCGACCCAATGAGCAAGCCTTGTACTGTAAAAGTTCCTTGTATGGAAATGTGGGACGGAGTAGGTTCTTGTCCTGTACTATCAGAAATTAGACCCTGGTTTAAAGATCCTTCATTGGAAGATACAGCACGTAAATACTGGAAGAAGCGTTCTTACTTCATGCAGGGTTTTGTACGCGAAAACCCAATGAAAGACGAAGATTCTCCAGAAAACCCAATCAGGCGTTTCATTCTTACACCACAGATCTTTGACATCGCTAAATCGGCACTCATGGATCCTGAATTGGAAGAATTGCCAACTGATTACATTGCGGGTCTGGACTTCACAGTCAACAAGACTTCTGGTGGACAGTACGCAAGTTACGCAACCAGCAAGTACGCACGTAAAGAGTCGGCGCTTACACCAGAAGAAAATGATGCTATCAACGAGCACGGCTTGTTTGATCTGAAATCATTCTTGCCAAAGAAGCCTGATGAAGCAACTGTTGCTATTATCAAAGAAATGTTTGAAGCAAGTGTTGACGGCGAACCGTATGATGCTGAAAAGTGGTCTGCGTTTTATAAGCCTTATGGTTTAGCTGCCCCAACCACACCAGCAGCTACAGCACCAACCGCACCAGCAGACACTTCAATGGAAGCAGCCGTAACAGTAGCAGAATCTGCAGTTACTCCTCAGCCATCTATATCAACCCCTGTTGTTGAGCAGGCAGTTGCAGATCAAGGCGGAAACGACAAAGCCCAAGCAATCTTAGACAAGATTCGTAACCGCAACAAAGCATAAAGTATTGCACTCGGCTTGTACAGTACAAGTCGGGTGCATATTGTCAACTTGTACAGTGTACAAGTACCACACTACGAGAAATAATAAATGAAACCATTTGACGCGAGTAAATTTCGTAAATCGATATCAAAGGCTGTACCAGGATTATCAGTAGGCTTTCATGATCCAACAGATTGGGTTAGCACAGGCAACTACGCACTCAACTACCTAATAAGTGCAGATTTTAACAAAGGAATCCCACTTGGTAAAGTAACAGTATTCGCTGGTGAATCTGGATCAGGTAAGTCATACTTTGCATCTGCAAACATTGTAAAGTCAGCACAAGAGCAAGGCATATTTGTTGTACTGATTGATTCAGAGAACGCACTAGATGAGAAATGGTTACACGCATTGGGCGTATCAACAGACGAAGATAAATTGCTGAAATTGAACATGGCAATGATAGACGATGTTGCTAAAACTATTTCAGAGTTCATGAAAGAATATAAAGCAATGGAAGAAGATGATCGAGGCAAGGTACTATTTGTGCTGGACAGCTTGGGCATGATGATGACACCAACAGATGTCAACCAGTTTGAAAAAGGCGATATGAAGGGTGACATGGGACGTAAGCCCAAGGCTCTAACATCATTAGTACGCAACACTGTAAACATGATTGGACAGTACAACGTTGGCATTGTGGCAACAAATCACACATATGCTTCGCAAGACATGTTTGATCCAGATGACAAGATTAGTGGCGGCCAGGGTTTTATCTATGCTAGCTCTATTGTTATTGCTATGCGAAAGTTGAAGTTAAAAGAAGATACCGACGGAAACAAAGTGGCTACAGTACAAGGTATTCGCTCGGCCTGTAAGGTAATGAAGACACGATATGCAAAGCCGTTTGAAGGTGTGCAAGTTAAGATACCATACGAAGAAGGCATGAATCCATACAGTGGATTATTTGATATGTTTGAAGCAAAGAGCATGTTAAGTAAGTCGGGCAACAGTTACATTTACAATGATGCCAAAGGAATTGAGCACAAGATGTTCAAGAAGAAGTGGGAAGCAAACCAAGACGGTGTATTAGATATTGTAATGTCTGATATCATGGAAAAGGGACTTAACATATCAGATCTTAAAGAAGCAGACGCTGTTGTAGCATTACCGGAAGATGATGTAAACGAAGAAACAGCACAACAATGATAACTATGGTATAGACACTGGAGCAAACCAAAAATGATGTTAGAAAGTGAAACACTTATTGAAATATGGGACGTACTCAAAGCGTATATACCAGAAAAAGAAAAGCAGGAAGCAGCAGATCATCTTATACCATTGATTGTTGATATGGAATTACCTAATTCTGAATTTCAGCGACTAGTAAAATCAGATACACATCTGGAAGAAGCGGCTTCTGAATATCTAGAAGAAGAGGAAGACGACGACGAAAACACTGACTGGGAATAACAATGTGGTACAATAAGGTTGTACAGGATATTTCCAACTTGCCCGATTTTATCGAGTATTACGATAAGCAACTTGTATCTGCAAAGCTAGAATGTGTAATTAGCGGTAACCTTGAAAAACAGGTTGCTGCTTTACCTGGCATATTGGAGTACCGATTTAACCAACTACAAGAAATAGAAGCAGTCCTGGAATACATGGAAATACAATTACGAAAAGTACACCGCAAACATTTTCGTAACTATTTAGAATCATATAACAAAGTATTGTCCAGTCGCGACGCCGACAAGTACGCGGATGGCGAAAAGGAAGTAGTAGATTACGAAGAACTGAAAAATGCAGTTGCGTTTGTGCGAAATCGTTACCTGGGAATAATGAAAGGAATTGATGCCAAGAACTTTATGGTTGGGCATATAACCAGGATACGAGCAGCCGGTCTAGAAGATGTATCAATATGATGCCAAATGAAATAATGATAGGTGGAATTGCTCGAGAAGTACCAGTACAATATATACAAGAAGAATCTATTACATGAGTAAAATTGTACTAATCACGGGTGGATTTGACCCACTGCATTCGGGCCACGTGGCATACATCAACGCAGCCAGAAAGCTAGCAGGTAAAACAGGCAAGCTAATTGTGGGTGTCAACTCAGACGCATGGCTAATGCAAAAGAAAGGTTATGTGGTGTTATCAGTGAATGAACGTGCCGTTATACTGGAGAACTTTCGTGATATTGATAGCGTAATTGAGTTCGACGACACCGATCGTACAGCGATAGATGCATTGAAACAAGTAAAAAAGATGCATCCTAAGGACGAGATTATCTTTGCTAACGGCGGCGACCGCACTAAAGGTAATATACCCGAAATGAAAATTAAAGGAGTTACATTTAAGTTTGGTACTGGCAGTAGTACAAAAGCAAACAGCAGCACGAATATCATCTCTGGTGTATGTAACCAGATAAGAAAATCTGTAGATCGCAGATGGGGCAACTATAGTGTACTTTACAACCGCCCTGATTGCAAGGTTAAAGAATTAATGCTAGATCCAGGAAAAGGCATTAGTCTGCAAAAACATGAGATTCGAAACGAAACATGGCAGTTAATTAATGGCAAGTGCGAAGTTAAGTTGGGACAAACGGTTAATAGACTAAAAAAGCAAATTATAAACTCCGGTGATATTATAACAGTGCCGTACGAAACATGGCATATTATAACAAATATAGGTACATCTGCAGCAGTGCTAATAGAAATCCAATCAGGTAGCCAGTGTTGTGAAACAGATATCATCCGTGCTACAAATTGACACTTTAGTTCTAGGATATAATAACCAATATTATTTAACTAACGACGATAAATAATAGCATGAGATATTTTGAATTTTTAAAAGAAGACCTTACTGTTCCTGAGTTAAAAACTCAGATTGTGTCGCAAGTGCAAGATCTTGAAGATTTTGATTTACTTGATAGAATATATCAGGTACTATCGCATAAAAATGTAAAACAGAAAATAGAGAATGCACTAGCAATAACAACCAAAGACTCCAATATTGGTAAAATTGATACAGTTATTAACGACATGTTAAGTTCAATTGCAACAATTCCGGGCAGTACCTCTGAGAAACTACAATTTGTAGAATCATTAGAAAATGGTACAGCAGTTAATACACAGGCATTGCAGATGGCATCAACCACATTTGCTAGTGTATTTTCAAGTGCATTTGCAGAAAAGTTCTTTGCAGCTAACGCGAACTTCGGCCGGGGCGTAAAAATGAAGGGCCCAGGAGAGTTTGCTCTTGCTATTATGGCACCAGATATTTCATTGGCAGAGAAAGGCGACATTATGATAGGCTCTCAGCATGTCGAAGTTAAAGCAGCAGAGCGTTCAGAGTCCGGTGGCCGATTGGGCGAAGTTGGCCCAGTACAGAAAGATGCGATAGTTGCACATTTAGGCAAGATCGCTAAAAAATACACTACAACTCCAGAACAAGATAACTTCTTCTTTAAAGCATTCGAATCGGTAAAATCAAAATCGTTAAACGTATCAATACAGGCATTGCACATGCTATTTCCAGACAATCCAAGTGCAGTACAGGCGTGTGTGGCAGGGGTTATAGCATTGTCATTTCCTACGTCAATGGCTACTGCTATAGGCAAAGCAGCAGCACGTGATCCGAGTGGCGCACTAGCTGAAATAGAATACATGAAACAAAATTTTGAATGGTATAAGGACCGCGATGGGTTTGATTCTATTATGGCTATATGGTTTAGTGGAAAACGAGTGTACAATTTTAACTCTGGTAACGAATTTGCTGCACTACGTTCGGCTGGATATTTAGGTTCTCCGTCAGTGTCGTTCATTCCTAGTAAACCAAACGAAATATATGCACAGGTAAATTTTACTAAAAAGAAGTAAATAAGTCTTGACATTGCAGTTCTGATAGTGTATAATGCACGTATTAAACAACTAAGGAATAGCAACGTTATGCTCACTAATATAGAACTCTCAAACGCAGCCCACCTTGCTATAGAAGAAGAGTATGACGAATGGTACTCAGATAACTGGTATTCTGGCACCAATGAATGGTGTGTATGGCATGATGCCGAGATGGCCAAGATGGATCATGTTAACAACCCTGCACCTCTTACACGCTATGAAGCAATGGCAGGCTGGGCGTAGTCTACAAAATCATTTTAAAAACCGCTTGACTTTACTATTCGAATAGTGTATAATACACGTATTAAATAATTAAACAGGAAGCAACTATGTTATACGTTATCTACAACAAAAAAACAACCAACATTCTTAAAGCATATTCTTCACACATTGTTGAGAGTTATAAATCAATGCCAGCAGCTAAGGCAGCTCTTACTAGAATGGCAAAGAAGGGCGAATTAGGCTATAGCACTGTTTATATTCCAACTCTTGCTCCAAACGGTATGTCTTCTGACAAGGCAATGCATACTGCTCTTGTTAAAGAAGACTTTAACATTATTGACGCAGAAACATTTGCTACTGAAATTGAACAGCAAGTTCAACGCAAGAATTTAATGACAGGCAAGATGTACACTGAAGCTAAAAACACTCCAAATTCTTGTTCACCGGCTTCGGAAACATACTGGTGCATGTAACCAGTTACACAATAACAAACATTTTTAAAATAAACTTAAAGTGGTTAGACTAATGAAACGTAAAACAACTAAAGTAGCAGACGTATTAAAACTAGTCAATGACATCTTAAAGAATTCCAAAGATTCTTTAGTGCCACAGCGAGAAGGCCAGGCGTTAGTCCTGGAGCAGATTCTTCATAGCACCGGCAACTACCATGGATTCAGATACCTGGACGCCAACGATATGAAAACATCTAGCATTGGCACCACGGTAGGTGTACGGGAATTTAACGGGCAAACCAAACGTTGGAATTTTGATAAAACAGATCGCACCAGAGTGCAGTATTTTTAATAAATGAGTTATGCTGACCATGGGCACACTAGGAGTTATGGTGCTATTATTTGGCATTAAACTACCCAAAATGTAACAAAAATGACACAATAATGCTCGACTTATTACTCGTTGGGTGCTATAATGCACTGGTAAATAAAGACACAGAGTATTATCTAAAAACCACAAAAGAGATTGTAGAATTATGAGAGCAGCAGGTTATTATCACGATAGCGTACACGTATTTTGCGTAGACACAGACAAAACAGTGGAAGCAGATGTTAAAGACTTTCAATCAGGTGTATTCCTTGCTGTCACAATACAGCGGATGCCGATTAATATGCAGTACAACAAGCAACATGATACTTATATCGGGCATGCTGCTGGTTTGGAATTTCAAGCAGCAGCACCTAAAAAAATAGGATAATATACAAGAAGCATTAGGTAAAATAAAGCAACAATATGAGGTAGTATTATGAGTAAGACACCGAGACAGTATAGTATTTGCAAATTCAGTGACGCCCATTACCCATTGGAATACCAGAGACAGTATCCAATGACAACGGATCAACTGTATATTTTTATGGGAGAAATTCCTAACATGCTAGGTCATTGTATTGTTATGAACAAAGACACTAAAGAGATACATGTGGCATGGCATTGCGACTTGTTCAAAGAACTATCAGACGATGATGATCTACTGTAGCAGTTATCTAATGAAGATACTAATTGCAACAATAATACTGCTTACTAGTATGCCAGGAGTAACAGAAACAATTACTCGTGTACTCTATACCGCAGAAACCCATCCACAAGAATACTGTATGGCATTGAACATTTATCATGAGTCTCGCAGTGATAACTTAGCAGGACAATATGCTGTAGCAGATGTAGTGTTGAACAGAGTAGGAGATCCTCGTTATCCAAATACTATATGCGATGTGGTATATCAGGCAAAATTGTCAAAACGCCATTTGCAGCAAGATCCACCGTTAAAAGTACCTTTAAGGAATAAATGCCAGTTCAGCTGGTATTGCGATGGAAAATTCGACACACCGCCTAATTCCGATTCATGGTACCAATCACAAATAATTGCATATCAGATTGTACATTTGGATAGAATGCGCGGCATAACAGAAGGGGCGACACATTATCATGCTACATATGTTGTGCCGGGTTGGGCACATACCCTGGATTTAGTTGGTAGAATAGGAGAACACGTATTTTACCGATGGCAATAATCTACAAAAACATAATTACATTAATTACACTAACCAAGAGAAAACATA
>Ga0307995_1000609_pt1 | contig 24425 bp, 19 predicted proteins | sample EllFjometagen262_FD_203132 | JGI IMG/M metagenome (GOLD analysis project Ga0307995, IMG submission 203132) | Marine microbial communities from Ellis Fjord, Antarctic Ocean - #262 | ecosystem: Environmental > Aquatic > Marine > Unclassified | place: Southern Ocean | collected 2014-11-02 | reverse complement strand
CTAAGGTAATTTTCTCTTCATTTCTAGGCAAGTGATAAAAGTCAGGGCCAAAAAATGAGGCAAAGCCCTCTAGCATCTCAATTTTTCCAACTCTGTCAAAAGCTTCTGCATAGAGCTCAATTGCAGCATGTGCACTAAAAACTCCCGCACAACCACATGCAGACTCTTTTTGATGTTTTTCATGGGGGGCCGAATCCGTTCCTAAGAAAAATTTTGAGCTCCCTGAGGTAGCAGCCCTTATAAGAGAGTCCTGGTGAGGCGTGCGCCTCTTCAAAACAGGCAAACAATAAAAGTGCGGCTTGATCCCCCCAACGAGCATGTCGTTTCTATTAGCTAAAAGATGATGCGGAGTTATTGTTGCTGCTATATTGTTGTGGCTGTCATTTATAAAATCTACAGCGTCTTTTGTTGTTATATGTTCTAGAACCATCCTGAGACCAGGAAAGTCTTTCACTAAGCGAGAGAGCGTCCTATCAATAAAAACTTTTTCTCTGTCAAAGATATCAATGTCATTATCAGTTACCTCGCCATGTATCAGAAGCGGCAAGTCTTCTTTTTGCATTTGCTCTAGCACAGGGTAGGTATTTAATAAATTTGTGACCCCGCTTTCAGAATTAGTTGTGGCTCCTGCAGGATAAAGCTTTACCGCGTGAACTTCTTGGGCATTACTCGCCGCAATTACTTCTTTTTTAGTTGTGCTGTCTGTGAGATAAAGCACCATTAAAGGATTAAAGACTGATGCTGGAGATAGGGCACTCATAATCTCAGAATGATAGGCTATTGCTTGCGATACGCTTACTATTGGCGGCGAGAGATTTGGCATAATAACTCCCCTTCCCATCTGCAAAGCGCTCATACCTACAACAGACTTCATTGCATCACCCCCTCTAAGGTGAAGATGCCAGTCGTCCGGCTTAGTGAGGGTTATTTTCTCCATATAATCAGGCTAGTTTCCAAAAAAGCAAAGCCTACCCATGGCATTGTTTGTATTTTTTTCCAGATCCACACGGGCAAGGATCATTTCTTCCAACCTTTAACTTTGAAGGCTGTCTGATAATCTTTGGTCTTTGGGCTATAGGTTTTTTTGACTGAGAAGAACTAGGTTTTTCTTGGTTATTTAACTCGCTGGAAGCTTGGCTAGGCTGGGCATTGGCTTGCTCAACATTAAGACTGCAAAGCGCCTTAACCATTTCAATATTTATTGTATCAAGCAAAAGAGTAAACATTGAAAAAGACTCTCGTTTATACTCCTGTACTGGATTTTTCTGCCCATAGCCACGCAAATTAACACTTTGTCTTAGCTGGTCCATAACCGCAAGGTGGTCTTTCCAATGATGGTCAAGAGCTCGAAGCATAACTGCTTTTTCAAAAGTCCTCATAGTCTCGACACCTATAGCCGTCTCTTTAGCATTGTGTGCGGCCACAAAGCCTTCCAATATAATTTTTAAAACTTGGTCAACATCTAGACCTTCATCAATGATTTTTTGTATTGGTATATCACTAGAATAATTTAAAGATAAAGAACTTTCGAGACCCTCAACGTCCCAATCTGCCTCAAGCACTTTTGGAGAAATATATTCAAAAAACAGATCGCTAATTACACTATCTCTAATAATTTCATAACGCGCCTTAACGTCTTCAGTCCCCATTAGCTCATCTCTTAGCTGGTAAACAACCTTTCTTTGATCGTTTGCCACATCGTCATACTCCAGGAGGTGTTTTCGAGCATCATAATGCATTCCTTCAACTTTCTTCTGGGCATTGGCAATTGTTTTATTCAGCCAGCTATGCTCAAGAGCCTCTCCCTCCTTCATACCAAGCTTCTTCATCATAGAGGCTGTTTTTTCAGACGCGAATATTTTCATTAAGCTGTCTTCAAGTGACAGATAAAATCGTGTTGAACCAATGTCGCCCTGCCTTCCAGAGCGCCCACGGAGTTGATTATCAACCCTTCTTGACTCGTTTCGCTCTGTACCAATGATATGTAAACCACCCGAGTCTATAACGTTTTTATGTTTAGTTTTCCAAGCCTCTACTTCAGTTTCACTAGCCCCCTCTATGGGCCTACCCCCTAAAACAATATCTGTTCCTCTTCCAGCCATATTTGTTGAAATAGTTACAGCTCCTGGCGCCCCAGCATTTGCAATAATTTCTGCTTCACGCTGATGTTGCTTGGCATTAAGAACTTCGTGTTTAATTTTATTTTTCGTAAGAAGGGCTGAAACACTTTCAGAGCTTTCGATGCTATTTGTCCCGACCAGTACAGGTTGCATATTTTTTTGACACTCCTGAATATCCTTCATTACAGCGTCAAGCTTTTCGCTCATCGTTCCATAAATTAAATCAGAGTGATCAACTCTAGATGAGATTGTGTTGGGTGGAACAACAACAACCTCTAGACCATAAATAGCTTGAAGCTCTGACGCTTCTGTCTCAGCAGTTCCAGTCATTCCTGAAAGCTTCTCATAAAGCCTAAAATAATTTTGATAAGTTATCGATGCTAAAGTTTGGTTTTCTTTTTTAATGCTTACGTTTTCCTTTGCCTCAATTGCTTGATGCAACCCCTCAGACCACCTTCTTCCCTCCATGGTCCTTCCAGTAAACTCGTCAACAATGACAACCTCATCGTCTTTAACTAAGTAGTCAACATTTTTTTTAAATAATATGTGAGCCCTTAAGCCTGACAACAAATGTTGCATCAAAATTATATTAGTGGAATCATATAAACTGGACTCTGGGGGTAAGGCGCCCGCTTCTATGAGAAGATCTTCGGCCTTAATATGTCCGTCATCCGTAAGAAAAACCTGCTTATGTTTTTCATCAACTGTGTAATCACCCGCAACTATAACCTCTACCTCTTTTCCTTCTCCGACTTCGGTTTGGAGCGTGAAGCTTGGAATCATCTTATCTATCGCGTTATAAACTTCTGCATGATCGCCTGTAGGCCCGGATATAACTAACGGCGTCCTGGCTTCATCGATTAAGATCGAGTCAACCTCATCAATAATTGCAAATGCAAGTTTTTTTTGTGTTTTTTGCTCCTGGGAAAAAGCCATATTGTCTCTAAGGTAGTCAAACCCAAGTTCGTTATTTGTTGCATAAGTGATGTCACAAGAATATGCTTTTTGTTTTTCGTCACCAGACATTCCTGAAACAACCACCCCAACAGAAAGCCCAAGAAAAGAAAATACTTTACCCATCCACTCTGCGTCGCGCTTTGCTAAATAATCATTCACTGTAACAATGTGAACGCCTTTTCCACCAAGTGCGTTCAAATAAGCTGGAAGAGTTGCAACCAAAGTCTTTCCTTCACCAGTTCCCATTTCCGAGATACTGCCCTCATTAAGGACCATGCCGCCAATAAGCTGGACATCATAGTGCCTTAACCCTATAACCCTTTGGCTTGCCTCTCTAACAACAGCAAAAGACTCAGCTAAAATACTTTCTTCGGTCTCTTTACTTTTAAGTCTCTCCTTCAAGCTGCCTGTCATTGAAACAAGCTCGGCGTCACTCATTGAGCGCATCTTCTCTTCCAGGGAATTAATTTTGGAAACTTGGCTGTTGTATTTTTTTATTAGCCGGTCATTATGAGACCCTAAAACTTTTGATAAAACATTATTTATAATACTCATAAAAGAACAAAGACATTAATTAACAAAACTGTGGTATTTTCTCATATATGCAAGACAAAACAAAAGGAAACCCTACAAATTTTAAAGTTGGCAGCAATTTAGGCTCTTTATTTGAAAAGGCAAAAGAACACAATCATTTTAACTCACTACTTAAGGCGCAGTTCTCAGATCAATTTAAGGGACTAACCCTTTGTTTTTTAGACGGCCAAAATGTTACTTTTCTTGCTAAAAACCCTTCCATAGCCTTCCGCGCTGAAAAACAAAAAACAAAGCTTCTCTCTTTCGTAAAAAAAATCGAAGGCCTCTCAAATATAAATTCAATCACCATTAAGGTTGATAAAAAAAACTACTAGGTATTTGAGTCAATTTTTGCTTTTAAATATCAACCATTTACATTATAATGGTGCGGCTTTTTATCTTAATATCTTAATACGTTTTTATGTCCGAACAAACAATTGACTTAAAGAAAAGACGCTTTTTAACAAAAGCAACTAGCGTGGTTGGTGCGGTTGGTGTTGGTTTTGCAGCATGGCCTTTTTTATCAACATGGAAACCGTCAGCTAAAGCTAAAGCAGCTGGAGCGCCTATAGATGTTGATATTTCTAAATTAGAGGCTGGTCAGCTTGTTCGTGTCTTATGGCGTAAAAAACCTGTTTGGATATTTAAACGTGATGAAAAAGCACTAGAGTCTCTTGACTCAGAAGACCTAATTAAAAATCTTGATGATCCAGATGGTACAGGCAACTCTAAAAACCAACAGCCAAATTATGTAACATCTAATTTTCGAGCTATCAAAAACAAAGAAAGTGTTGCTGTTATCGTTGGAGTTTGCACGCACTTAGGCTGCTCTCCAACATATAGGCCAGAGCCTGGCGCAGCTGATCTTGGTGGAGACAGTTGGAAAGGTGGTTTTTATTGCCCATGTCATGGCTCTAAGTTTGACCTTGCCGGAAGAGTTTATGCAGGAGTACCTGCTCCAACTAACCTAGTAATACCTCCGTATCAATACGTCACTGATTCATTGATTCGTATTGGAGTTGACCAACAAAAAACATAAGAGAAAATATGAATAATAAACAAAGTTGGATAGACCAAAGATTTCCATTAAGTAAAGTTATTAATGAGCATTTAGCAGAATACTACACCCCCAGAAACTTTAATTTCTGGTATTTCTTTGGTGGCTTAGCAGTGGTGATGCTTATAATGCAGCTGGTTACTGGGATATTCTTAACTATGCACTATAAGCCTGACGCAGAGTATGCTTTTGCCTCAGTTGAGTATATTATGAGAGACGTTGAATGGGGCTGGTTTATACGCTATATGCATTCGACAGGGGCCTCTGCTTTTTTTGTAATAATTTATCTTCATATGATGCGTGCCCTTTTATATGGCTCTTATAAGGGGCCGAGGGAATTGATATGGATACTTGGCATGGTGCTATATATTCTTTTATTAGCTGAGGCTTTCATGGGCTATGTTTTGCCTTGGGGGCAAATGTCGTTTTGGGGCGCTCAAGTAATTATTTCACTTTTTGGCTCAGTTCCCATTGTAGGGCCAGATCTATTAGTTTGGATTTTGGGTGATTATGCTGTTGGTGATGCGACTTTAAATCGTTTCTTTTCATTACATGTTGTTGTCATTCCACTTATTCTTGTTGTTCTTGTTTTTTTGCATATTGTTGCCCTTCACCACGTTGGATCAAACAATCCAGATGGAATTGAAATAAAGAAAAATAAAGATGCTGACGGTATTCCAAAAGATGGAATCCCCTTTCATCCATACTTCACAATTAAAGATAGTGTTGTTGTTGTTGGATTTTTATGGATATTTTGTGCAGTTGTTTTTTATGCGCCAGCACTAAATGGGTATTTTCTTGAAGCTCCGAATTTCATCGAGGCTAACCCGCTTAAAACTCCAGAACATATTGCACCATTATGGTACTTAACTCCCTATTACTCTGTATTAAGGGCAATTCCTCCCCTATTTGGCTCTCAATTTCCTGGAGTATTAGGAATGTTTGCAGCGCTTGGAGTGTTTTTCCTCCTTCCATGGCTAGATAGAAGCCCAGTTAAATCAATACGCTATCGAAGCCCAATCTATAAATGGATTCTTGGGGCTTTTGTTGTAAGCTTTATTATGTTAGGCTGGCTTGGTGTTCAGCCGGTTACCCCTTTATATGTTTTACTGGCTCGTATTTTTACGACTTTGTATTTTTCATTTTTTATCTTAATGCCCTGGTTTAGCACTCTTGGGAAAACCAAAGAGGTTCCAGAGCGGGTTACTGGATAATATATATGAGAATAAAATTAAAATTAATAGTTGGCCTATCTGTTCTTCTTTTTTCCGTAAATATTTTTGCTGCCGGTAAGGTTCATTTGGATCATGCAAATACTGATATTTTTGACGAAGCCTCCTTACAAAATGGCGCAAAACTTTTTATGAATTATTGCTCAGGTTGTCATGAGATAAGCTTGATGCGTTACAATCGAATTGCTAAAGACCTAAACCTAACAGAAGAGCATGTTGCTAAAAATCTAATGTTTGCTGGAAATAAAGTAGGGGAAGCTATAACTACAGCTATGCCGGAAGATGTTGCAGCGAAATGGTTTGGAGGTGTCCCGCCTGACCTCTCTTTAGTTTCAAGATCAAAAGGAACCGACTGGATTTACACTTACCTACGAAGCTTTTATGATGATGAAGAGAGAATTTTTGGGGTAAACAATAAAGTCCTGGTTAATGCGTCTATGCCAGATATCTTATGGTCATTAAGAGAAAGTCAATCTGAAGAAGAGTTCGACCAAAGCGTTCTTGATATAACAAATTTCTTAGACTACGTTGGTGAACCAGCAAAACTCATCCGCCTGAAATTAGGTAAATGGGTACTACTATTCCTTGGCATCCTGTTTATTCTTGCCTATATGCTTAAAAAAGAGTATTGGAAAGATGTTAAGTACGGCATTTGGAGGCCGCGCGATTAATTTCTGATACAATCTTTATCTTTACATCCCTTGCTTTAATCGGCAAGGCTATTTTTTTTTAATTTGGTACAAAAACTATGCTATCTAAACCCAATCCATCTTCAACGACCCTCTATGCTGCTTCGGAAGAGCTTGAGTCACATGCAGTTCGATTTATTATGGCTCACAAATTAATTGAGCGAGAAGTTATAGAACTTAAGTTTGACGAGATGCCAGAAGAGGTTTTAGAGCTCAACCCATGCGAAACCCTTCCAACCCTTTTTGATAGAGGCATGGTTCTATATGACCTCTCTGTAATTATGGAGTATCTTGATGAAAGATTTCCTTTTCCTCCTCTTTTGCCGGTTGACCCTATTGAAAAGGCTGAAAAACGACTTCTCATTTATCGCTTTACTCGATCAGAAGGCTGCTGGTATGAGCTTGTCGAAAAAATTCTACATGGCGCCAAAAAAGAAAGTGAGGCCGCAAGAAAAACCCTACACGGAAATCTTATAGAGTTATTGCCTTTATTCTCTCATAAGCCTTATTTTAAAAGTGAAATAATGACCCTTGTGGATGTTTGTATCGCTCCTATTCTATGGCGTCTTGATCTTTTAGGTATATCTTTAGATGGCAAAAAAGCAAAACCAATTATGGATTATGCAAACAGACTTTTTGAAAAAGAAGGCTTTCATGAAAGCCTAACTTTTGCTGAAAAGGATTTTAATTAAAAAAAGATTATGTCAAGTGTAGTCCCCTATTTAATCCGAGCATACTGTGATTGGATAGAGGACTCTAGTTTTACGCCTCATATACTAGTTAACTCTGAAAAAACTGGGGTTTCCATTCCTAGTGGCTTTGCAAGCGAGGGCAAAATTGTTTTAAACATCGAATCCTCTGCAACAGAGGGCCGAGTAATAACCAATGAGTCTATTAGCTTTAAAGCAAGGTTTAACGGAAAGTCTGAAAAAATCATTGTTCCCTGTAATGCAGTATTATCTATTTATGCCAAAGAGAACGGTGAAGGAATGTTTTTTGACAACAAGGCCGAGGCGCTTGATCAAAAAAATCAGAAACCAAGCTTAACTATCTTAGATTAGTCTTTCAATCTCCGAGTAAAAAAACTCCAAACTGTTTTTAGAAAATGAAAGTATTGGAATATCTGTATATGCTGCAAGAGACTCTTTATTAAGAAGCGTATTTGAATTAATTTCATTTAACACAAGACACATAACCTCTAGATTATTTTTCTTTGCCGCCTCAATAGCCATCAATCCTTGACAAACAGCACCCAACTCATCTCGCACAACAATTATGACTGGCAAGTGAAGACGAGCAGCAAGGTCAGAGTTAAGTGACTTTTCTGCAATTGGAGAGTAAAGTCCACCTGCCCCCTCAACGAAAACAAAACTATTACCAATATCGTTATTACAAGCCCACACTAAATCATCTAGACTTAGAGGCTTTCCAATACTTGCACTTGCCTCTTCAGGGCTAGCCTCAAGTGCAAAACAATTAGGACAAACTATCGTTAAAGCTTCGCCTGAGTTGCATGCCTTGTTAAGTGCGATAGCATCTTTTGGAACATAGGCTCCGTCCACTAGCTCACAATTTGTTTCAACAGGCTTTCGAACTTTAACGTGTCTTTTTTTACTAAGCCGCTGAATAATTTCAACAGCAACAGTGGTTTTTCCAACCTCCGTATTACTGCCTGTAATAAAAACTCCATTCATAGCGACATTTTAGACGAAGTTATTAACTCCCAAGTCGTCATAAAAGTATAATGGCGACAATGCAAAATAATCTTCAAACAAGTTTTTGTGGGATGTCATTAAACTCACCAATCATTTTGCTTTCGGGGTGTGTTGGGTTTGGTGAAGAGTACACACGAATTAAGGGTTTTTCTAACTCTGATGTTGGTGCAGTTTGCTTAAAAGGAACCACCCTTGAGCCACGCCTAGGAAACAAACTACACAGAATAGCTGAAACTCCAAACGGAATGCTTAATGCTATTGGACTTCAAAATCCAGGAACAAATTCTGTCATAAATGACATCATGCCAGGGTTAAATAAAAAAGAAACTAAATTTATTATTAATATTTCTGGCTCTACTGTTGAAGAGTATGGTGAAATTGCAAAACATTTCGATGATTCAGATATCGATGCCATTGAAATTAATATTTCATGTCCAAACGTAAAAGAAGGTGGGGTTGCTTTTGGAAATGACCCAGAGATGTCTTTTAGGGTTGTTGAGGTTTGCAGGAAAAACACTACTAAGCCTATTATTACAAAGCTGTCGCCCAATCAAACAGATATTGCCGCTAACGCATTAAGATGTATTGAAGCGGGGAGTGATGGGCTTGCGGTTATAAATACAGTAATGGGTATGGCTATTGATATTGAAAAGAAAAAACCAGTAATCGGAAACAATCAAGGGGGTTTGTCTGGCCCTGCTATAAAGCCGATTGCACTTCTAAAGGTTCACCAGGTTTACCAGGTTAGTAAGAGCCATAATGTTCCTATCATTGGTCAGGGTGGAATTGTCTCGGCCAATGATGCGATTGAGTTTATTATTGCTGGTGCAGACACCGTTGGTATTGGCACGGCGCTCTTTTATGACCCGCTTGTTTGCCAAGAAATAAACGCAGGGATTAGTAAATATCTAATAGATCACAACTTGCAAGACGTTAAGTCTTTAGTTGGCTCTCTTTCTTTAAATTAAACACTTAAAAAATTAATAATGCAAAACGAATATAACGCTGCTGCAATTGAAAAAGAAGCCCAAGAGTATTGGGATAAGAATAACTCATTTGTTGTGGTTGAAGATACCAGTAAGGAAAAATATTTCTGCCTTTCAATGTTGCCTTATCCTTCTGGAAGGCTTCATATGGGTCACGTTAGAAACTATAGCATAGGTGATGTAATTTCAAGATATCAAAAAATGCTTGGAAAAAATGTTATGCAGCCTATCGGATGGGATGCGTTTGGGCTTCCAGCTGAAAATGCTGCCATAAAGAACCAAGTTCCTCCTGCTGGGTGGACTTACGAAAACATTAAACACATGAAAGAACAGCTTGTAGAGTTGGGTTTTGGGTATGACTGGTCAAGAGAATTAGCTACCTGCCATCCAGAATACTATCGCTGGGAGCAGTGGTTTTTTGTAAAGCTCTTTGAAAAAGGACTGGTATATAAGAAAAAAGCAGTCGTAAACTGGGATCCCGTTGATCAAACTGTTCTAGCTAATGAGCAAGTAGTTGAAGGATGTGGCTGGAGATCTGGAGCACCTGTTGAAAAGAAAGAAATCTCCCAATGGTATATGAAGATAACTGATTATGCAGAGGAGCTTCTTGCGGACATACAAAAACTTGACGGCTGGCCAGATGCTGTAAAAATGATGCAAACAAATTGGATTGGCAAGTCTGTTGGCCTTGACATTAAATTTAAACTCAATGAGACTGAAGCACTAACTGTATATACAACAAGGCCAGATACTCTGTTAGGTGTTACCTACCTTGCAATTGCTGCAGAACACCCTCTTGCAATTCAGGCTGGAAAGGATAACACTACAATTCAAGTGTTTCTTGAGGAGTGTAAAAAAATGGAGACCGCTGAAGCGGCCCTTGAAACAATGGAGAAAAAAGGAGTTAATTCAGGGCTTACTTGCATTCACCCAATAACTGGAGAACCAACCCCAATTTGGATAGCAAATTTCGTTCTTATGGGGTATGGAACGGGCGCAGTAATGAGCGTTCCAGCGCATGACCAAAGAGATTATGAGTTTGCAAAAAAATACAATATATCGATTGTTGATGTTATTGCAGATCAGAGCGGTGCTGTAGATACCAGTAAAGCAGCGTTCACGGATAAAGGCATTCTTATAAATTCAGGTGAGTTCAATGGTTTAAACTTTGATCAAGCATTTACTTCGATTAGTGAAAGACTTTCGGCTTTAAAAATGGGGGAGTTAAAAACTAACTATCGCCTTAGAGATTGGGGTGTTTCAAGGCAACGTTACTGGGGCTGCCCAATACCAATAATTAACTGCCCCTCTTGTGGGGCTGTTGCTGAAAACCTTGAAAATCTGCCCGTAAGACTGCCTGAGAATGTCGAGCTTGATGGAATTGGATCTCCATTAAAAAGAATGCCTGATTTTTATAGCGTATTGTGTCCTAAGTGCGGATCAGAAGCAGAAAGAGAGACAGACACTTTTGATACATTTTTTGAGTCTTCTTGGTATTTTGCAAGATACACTTGTGTCGATCAAAACAGTGCTATTTTAGATGAGCGTGCTAACTATTGGCTGCCTGTGGATCAATACATAGGAGGAATTGAACATGCAATTTTGCACCTTCTATACTCCCGGTTTTTTACAAAACTATTGCGTGATGAAGGAATAATTGAAGCTAGCGAACCCTTTACAAATCTTCTTACACAAGGAATGGTTTTGAAAGATGGCGCTAAAATGAGCAAGTCAAAAGGAAATACTGTTGACCCTCAAGAAATGATTGCTAAATATGGGGCAGATACTGCAAGGCTTTTTATACTGTTTGCGGCCCCGCCAACTCAAGACCTAGAGTGGTCGGACTCTGGAATTGAGGGAGCCTATAGATTTGTAAATAAATTTTATCGTCTTGTAACTAATTTTATAGACTCCAATCAAAACAAACAAACCTCTAAATCAAACTTTGAAGATCTAAATGATGCGCAAAAAGAGGTTAGAAAAAGAACCCATTTAGCGCTCAAAAAAGTGGGTGATGATTTAGGTAGAAGGCATTCATTTAATACCGCTATTGCAACCATGATGGAGCTAAACAACACCTTGTCTAAGTTTACAGATGCGTCTGAAAAAGGTGTCGCTGTTCGGCAAGAGTCAATTGAAATCATGGTAAAGTGCCTTAGCCCAGTCATTCCTCATCTATGCCACCATCTTTGGTTTTTACTTGACGGAAAAGAGGCTGTTGTAGATGCCAAGTGGCCAAATGTTGATGAATCTGCACTTGTTCAAGACAACGTACAAATTATTGCTCAGGTTAATGGGAAATTAAGGGCAAAAATTATGGCCCCACTAGGCTCAGACAATCAAAAAATACAAGAGCTAGCTTTTGCTGATGAGGTTATTAGTAAACATATAGATGGCAAAGAAATAATTAAAATTATCGTTGTACCAAACAGGCTTATAAATGTGGTTATTAAATAAAATTTGTTGTTAGTGCAGTTAACGGTCTAACATCTTTTCTATTTGCTCTCTTAATATGAGCTCCATTACAAACCCCATTTTACCTCCAGGGACAACCAGGGTGTTTGGTCGAGACATAAAAGACCCCGCTACCATGTCTTGTAAATAAACAAAATCACAGTATTTGTGGTCTTGAAATCTAACAACCACAAAGCTTTCATCCTGAGTAGGTATGTCTCTTGCAATAAAAGGGTTTGAGGTATCTACTGTTGGGACTCGCTGAAAGTTAATGTGGGTTCTTGAAAATTGAGGAGTAAGGTAGTTTATATAGTCCCACATTCTTCTGTGAATTGTGTCTACCGTTGCCTCGGCAGAATAGCCTCTTTGCTCCTTGTCCCTATGAATTTTTTGAATCCACTCTAAGTTTACAACAGGAACAACACCTATCAATAAGTCTACAAATTTCGCGGTGTCAATAGCTCCATCCTTAACTCCACCATGAAGCCCTTCATAAAAAAGTAAGTCGCTGCCTTTGCCTACATCCTCCCAGTCTGTAAACTCTCCAGCTTTTTTTCCAAAAGGAACACCTTCTTCATCTGAATGAATATAGTAGCGGCGATTACAATGGCCCTTTTCGCCATAATCTTTAAAGGTGCCCTCAATCAAATCAAAATGATTTGCCTCTGGACCAAAATGGCTAAAATATTTATTTCCTTTTTTATCCTCAAGCTCCATAGCAACTTTCATTTGCTTGCGGTCAAACTTATGAAAGCTGTCGCCTTCAATAATTACTGGCTTTGCTCCAACTCTGGAAAAAATATGATTAAATGCATTTTTGACGGTCGATGTGCCGGCGCCAGAAGACCCAGTTATAGCAATTACCGGATATTTTTTAGACATAGCCCCACCAATTGTAAGAAAACTTTATTTATTATCTTACAAAGCTAGTGTAGCTGTTATTAAATAAATTCATAACAGCTTGAATTGAAATCACGGGGGATTTAATTAATTAAAAATCTAAGTTATCAACCTTAAGGGCATTTTGTTCAATAAAGTTTCTTCTTGGCTCCACCTCATCTCCCATTAATGTTGTAAACACATCATTAGAAGCTATGGCATCTTCAATTTTCACTCTAAGCATTATTCTGGTTTCTGGGTTCATTGTAGTATCCCAAAGCTGATCAGGATTCATCTCGCCCAACCCCTTATATCTTTGAAACCCTTGTCCTTTTCTTGCTTCTACCAATAAAAAATTTAAAGCAGTAGAAAAATTAGGTGTTTTAATTTCTTTTGCACCCTTTTGAATATAGGTTTCATCATCAAACATACTTTCAACTTGATCAGAATAGGCTTCTATTTTTTTATATTCCGCAGAATTAAAAAAGGCTTCTTCAAGACAAATATTTGCTACCTCTACTCCATAAGTTTTCAAAGAGTACAGAACGCTGTTATTCTTAAACTCTAAAATATTCTGCTCAGACATCGAACTACTGTCATTCATTTTTTCTTGTAGCTTAAGACACCATTCTTTTGACTTTTTTTCATCAGTTAAGTCTAGTTTAGGCATTCCTAGCATTGACATCAATAAGGGCTCGTTATATTTTTTACCAAGCTTTTCAATAGTGCCAATTGTGTTGTAGTAGCTAGAAACAAGGTTCTCAAGAGCGACACCTTGAATTGCCGGAGCGTCTTTACTAACAAAAAGGCTCGCGTCATGGATAGCCTCCTGCTGGAGATACTCATTAAGCTCATTATCATCCTTAAGATAACGCTCTTGCTTACCTTTTTTAATTTTATAAAGCGGTGGTTGGGCGATAAACAAATAACCGTTCTCAATCAGCTCTGGGTAGTGGCGATAGAAGAACGTCAATAGCAACGTTCTAATGTGTGCTCCATCAACATCAGCGTCTGTCATAATAACTATCTTATGATATCTTAGCTTCGCAATATCGTACTCTTCTTTGCCAATACCACAACCAAGTGCGGTAATAAGTGTTCCAACTTCCTGGGAAGATAGAATTTTTTCAAATCTCGCTTTTTCTACATTTAAAATTTTACCTTTTAGGGGGAGAATTGCTTGTGTTCTTCTGTCTCTACCTTGTTTGGCAGAGCCTCCAGCAGAGTCTCCTTCCACTAAAAAAATTTCTGATTCAGCAGGGTCTTTGGTTTGACAATCACTTAACTTCCCCGGTAGACCGGCTATATCTAAAGCGCCCTTGCGGCGGGTCATTTCACGTGCTTTTCTAGCGGCATCACGGGCCCTAGAGGCATCAAAAATTTTCCCAATAATAATTTTAGCTTCTGCGGGGTTTTCAAGAAGATATTCACTTAGCTTCTCACTTACAGAGGACTCAACTGGCGCTCTAACTTCAGATGAAACCAACTTGTCTTTTGTTTGTGAGGAAAACTTGGGGTCTGGAACCTTGATTGACAATATAGCGGTCAAACCTTCTCGAGTATCTTCACCAGTAATGGCGGCCTTTTCTTTTTTTGCTAAGCCTGAAGCATCTATAAAGTTATTAAGGGTTCGCGTTAATGCAGCCCTTAAGCCAGCAAGATGCGCCCCACCATCTCTTTGTGGAATGTTGTTAGTGAAGCAATATACACTTTCGTTATATGAGTCACTCCACTGAAGTGCTACGTCAACGGAAATATCGTCTTTCTCTGTAGAAATTGAAATAATGTCATTATGGATTGGGTTTTTAGACTTGTTTAAGTGTTCTACAAAAGCCTTAATACCCCCCTCATAAACAAAAACATCTTTTTGATCAGTGCGCTCATCATTAATTTCAATATGCACGCCTGAATTTAGAAAAGACAATTCACGCAATCTGTTTGACAAGGTTTCAAACTTAAAAACTGTTTCAGCGAAAATGTCAACACTTGGTTTGAAGTGAATTGTTGTGCCTGTTTTGTCTGATTTTCCTGTGGTTTTAATCGATGATGTTGGAACACCAAGCACGTAATCCTGTTCGTAGCTTTCACCAGATCTATAAATAGTTAGTTTTAGTGTTTCAGATAGGGCGTTAACCACAGAAACACCTACCCCATGAAGGCCGCCAGAAACCTTATAGGAGTTATCATCAAACTTACCACCGGCATGCAGTACAGTCATAATAACTTCAGCTGCAGATATTCCTTCCTCTGGGTGAATATCAACTGGAATTCCACGACCGTCATCTGTTACTGAAATAGAGTTGTCATCATGTATTACAACTTCTATTTTTGAGCAGTGGCCAGCAAGGGCTTCGTCGATTGAATTATCAACAACTTCAAACACCATATGATGTAAACCAGTACCATCATCTGTGTCACCAATATACATTCCAGGGCGCTTTCTAACCGCGTCTAAACCCTTTAAAACTTTAATATTGGAGGCTTGGTATTCTTCAGTCATAAATGCCCTTTAAAAAATGAATTTATTATACCACGGGTATCGACTTTATCGATAAATCATACAACATTTATAACCTTGTTGTAATAGTAAATTTATGTCTTATGCGCTAACAATAATTCCTTTTTTAATGTGGTAGATGTTCGTTTTTTTTAGATCTAAAGGAAGTTCTTTATTTCCAATATCAGTTATAAATATTTGAATATTTAGGTTTGTTAAAAAATCAAGTATTGAGTTAATTTTTTTTTGATCTAACTCAGAAGAAATGTCATCAATTAGAACAACTGGATCAGACTTTTCATTTGCTAAAACAAGCACTTGAAGCATCCAAAAAACAATAGATAGTTTTTTTTGTTCACCCCTTGAAAGAAAGCCTTCGTTTTTATTGTTTAAGTAAAAATCAACAGTTGCCCTATGGGGCCCATATCCCAGATGTTTTGTTCTTATAAAAGAATCTTTGTTATTTTGAAGGTACGTAATAATTTCTTTTTGGTTCAGGCCATCTACATCTTTTGTCCACCCTGTTTGTAATTTAAACTTAAGGTTTTTTGTTGACTCAATAAAGCTCTCTAATTTTTGTAAAGAGCTTTCTTCAAGTATTTTGATAAGTTTTTGTATATAGTTGATTCTTGCTTGAGATATTTCAACAGACAAAAAAGAAAGTTGTGAAAGCCACTCGTCAAGCTGGTTTTGATTTTTGCTCGCCAGAATTGCATTTATATTTTTTAGGGTTTTATTGTAAGACTTATATGTTTTTAATATTTCTTTGTGGTCATGAAAAACCCCCCAATCTAAATAGGATCTTTTTAATTTTGGCGTTCCCCCAACAACAAAACCTCTGTCTGGGGAAATAATTTGGGTTGGTAGGCGTTGACTTAAAAGACTGTTGCTTGAAATTTTTTCATCACCAACTAAAATGATGGTTTTATGTTTGGATTTTTTTAAAGTTATTTTTTCACCGTCAATTATTGCGTTTATTTGGACAAGCTCTTCATTAAATGGGATGACATCTTTAATATTTTTTGTTTTAAAAGATCGGTTGTGTCCTAGATAGTATAAAGACTCTATAAAGTTTGTTTTTCCCTGCCCGTTAGAACCAAGAACTAAATTAATGTTTTTGTTGGGCTCTAAATATTGATCGTTTAAATTTCTAAATCTTGCGACATGGAGTTTCTCAATTATTGCCATTTAATATTTGTGACTATATTCTCATTGGCATAACTATGTATTGATAACTTTCATCACCCACGGCGCTTAGAAGACAAGATTTGTTTTCACCTCCAGGTATTACCATGTTAATCTCTTTGGAAGTTAGTTTTTCTAATACAGAAATTAGGTAGTGAATATTAAAGGCAATTTCAAGCTCTTTTTCTTGTTTCGTAACCTCTATTTGAGTTTCTGCTCTTCCTCTTTCTGAGTGTGAAAAAATACTTAATTTATCATCTCTAAAAACTAGTTTTACTCCCTTTGTTCTTTCATCAACAAAAATTGAAGCTTGCTGAAGGCTCGAGAGAAAATCAGCCCGATTTATGACTATTGTATTGCTAAAGTCTGTCGGCATAACTTGCTTGTAATTTGGAAAATTTCCATCAATCAAACGACTAATAATTTTTGTATTTGTGTCTATTAGGGAAAAATAATTATCTGATAAATGAATTTCCGCCATATCTTGAGCGCTTTTATTTAAAAGTTTGGTAAGCTCTAGAACGGCTTTTCTTGGAAGAATTACTGTTTTTCTCTCTTCTAAGTTGTTGTTTTGTTTAACTTCACCAATTGAGAGTCTATGTCCATCTGTTGCAACAACTGTTAAAGAGTCCTTATTTAATTCAAAAAATAGTCCGTTTAAGTAGGCCCGAATATCTTGATTTCCCATAGAAAAACTTGTATTTTCAATTAGTTCTTTTAGTGCCTCTTGTTTAATTTTTATTACACTTGTATTTTGTGTTTTGGGGAGGGCTGGAAAATCTAAATGATTAAAAGTATTAAGTTCAAATGTATTTTTATTTGCGTTGAGATATACTTTGTTTTCTTCAATTTTAAATTTAATCTTAGTTTTTTCTGGAAGTTTTCTTACTATGTCTATTAGGTCTTTTGCATATATAGTGAACGTTACCTCTGTTTCACTTTTTATTTCACTAGAGGCGCTTATTTCAAGCTCCATATCGGTTGTTGTAAGTGTTAGGGTTTTATTTTTTAATTGAATCAAAACATGTGAGAGTATAGGGAGAGTTTGTTTTTTTTCGACAACTCCAATTACTGTTTGTAATGGTTCAATTAATTCTTCAACGCTTAGTTCGGTGTTCATAGGCTGCCTATCTTTATAAATTAATTATTATTATTATTAGTGTGCATACTTTCTGTTAATTTCTATCTTTTTCTTATTAAAATCAAAGGTATAAGGGGTGTATATCTTGTTAGTATCTACAGTCTTATTTTTACACTATTGTTAGTTATTATTCTAATTATAAGATGTTTTGAATCTTATCAACAGTCCAACTTTTAATTTTTTGTTTATATGTTAGTAATTTTAATTGTAATATTTTCAATATCGTTTTTGATCTCTTCGTTTATGTTTATAAGTCCTTTAAGTTTTTCACAAGAATATAAAACCGTAGAGTGGTCCCTATTTCCAAAATTTTGACCTATTTTTGCTAATGACAATGACGTTAGTTCGTGACATAAGTAGATTGCCATTTGTCTTGCCTTAACTAGATGTTGTTTACGTGAGTTTGAAATTAAATCAGAAACCGTTATTCCATAATATTTACTAACTGTTTTTTGCACTTCATTTACTTCAATAATAAGTTTTTTTGGCTTAATCAGATCACCAAGCGCACCCTCTACAACATCCTTAGTTATATATGAGTGGTCTATTTGAGAAAAATCTACGAAAGCCTTAAGCTTTAGAAGCGCCCCTTCGAGATCTCTAACATTTGACACAACATGACTCGCAATAAAAAGCGCAATATCTTCGCTAAGGTTTAGTGATATTTGAGGGTTTTGAGACTTCTTTAACAGGATAGCCGCCCTCATTTCGAGCTCTGGTGGAGAAAGCTGTAAATTTAACCCTTGAGAAAAACGAGTTTTAAGCCTATTTTCGAGATCTTTAATATTTTTAGGGGGTTGGTCACATGTAAAAATGATTTGTTTTTTTGTACTGAATAAAAAATTAAAAATATGAAAAAATTCTTCTTGTGATTTGTCTTTGCCAGCAATTAAGTGAATATCATCAACCAACAATAAGTCGGCAGATTGATAAAAAAGCTTAACATTTTCGATTGTATTGTGCCGAAGGCTGGTTGTAATGTTTCTTACAAAATCCATTAACGGTACATATATAATTTTAGTATTTGGATTTTTTTCTAGTGCTAAGTGCCCTGCGGCTTGCATTAAATGAGTTTTTCCAAGACCAGACTCACCATAAATAATAAAAGGGTTGTATGGGGATGCCCCAATTTTCTCTGCAATTTGTCTGCTCGCAAGAGCGGCTACTTGATTAGCGCTTCCTAAAACTAGGCTGTCAAAAGTATATTCTGGGAACAGCGGAGTTGTGTGATGTTTTGTTTGGCTCTCACTTTTTTTACTCGAATCAACAACCCCAAATCTAACTTTTAGTTTGCGATCAAATTCTGATACTGCTAGGACAATTGCAGCCTCAAGATTTTTATGGTTGTTTATATATTTGAGAGCAGATGCACTAGGAGCGTAGAGGTAAAGAGTCTCGTTTCTTTCAGTTGCTTTTAGGGGTTTAACCCATACACTGAACTCGCCTAATGGCAGTGTATTTTTTAGGGATTCTAGGCATTGGACCCAAGTTTGAGACATAAGAAAGAAAGGCTAAATAGGAAAACAATGTACCAATGATACCTGTAATAAGCCCAAAGATGATCAAAGCCTTTGTTAGAATAAGCTGATATTCAGCCCTTTAGATTTGTTGTTCTCTATTAATTCCATATCTATATAATTTAGATAATTAAACATAATAAATTTGATCTTCAAACACTTAAATATTGGAAAAAATGACACATGAAAAATAACCCTTATAGTAGACTTTTTGAGCCTGTTAGGATTGGCCCTGTTGTTACAAAAAATCGCTTTTATCAAGTTCCTCATTGTTGTGGTATGGGACACCAAAGACCACAAGCTCACGCAGCAATGAGGGCTCTAAAAGCAAAAGGCGGGTGGGGGGTTGTTAGCACAGAGGAAACAGAAATTCATCCAAGCTCAGACCTTTCCCCGTACGTAGAGCAAAGAATCTGGGACAAAAGAGATATTCCAGCATTACGCCTTATGACAGAAGCTGTTCATCAGCATGGCGCTCTTGCGGCGATAGAGTTAGCTCATAACGGAAATCATGCTGCCAACTTATATTCAAGGCTTCCTGCTATCTCGCCTGTAAGCCAGTCAATAGACCTTATTTACCCCAAGCAAACTTCGCGAATGAGTAAAAAAGACATTGCTGAGTTTAGGGCCTGGCATCGAAAGGCGGCGATAAATGCCAAAGCCGCTGGGTTTGATATTATTTATGTCTATGCTGGTCATGGGATGACACTTACTCAAGAATTTCTCCTTCCAGAAATTAACAACCGGACTGATGAGTATGGCGGCAGCATTGAAAATCGCGTTCGTTTGACACGAGAGTTGTTGGAAGAGACTAAAGATGCTGTTGGAGACACATGTGCGGTTGCTTTTAGGTTTGCTGTTGATGAGCTTAAGGGTAAAGATGGAATGCAGTTCTTCGAAGAAGGTAGGGCGGTAGTTGAAATGCTGGCAGAGATTCCTGATCTATGGGACGTTAATGTTTCTGATTGGGCTAACGACTCTCAAACTTCTCGTTTTGAGCCAAATGAGGGATACCAAATCCCATATGTTGAGTTTGTAAAAAGCATAACAACAAAACCAGTAGTTGGTGTTGGAAGGCTTACTTCTCCAGACTTAATGGTCAGCCTTATTGATCGCGGAGCTTTAGATCTTATTGGCGCAGCGAGGCCTTCAATAGCAGACCCTTATCTTCCCAACAAAATTAAAGCTGGAAACACTGACCAAATAAAAGAATGTATTGGCTGTAATATTTGTGTTTCAAGTGACAATTTTGCAGTTCCAATTCGATGTACTCAAAACCCTACTATGGGAGAAGAGTGGAGAAGGGGCTGGGACCCGGAATCAATTAAACCTAAAAAGACAGACCAAAAAGTGCTTGTTGTTGGATCTGGCCCATCGGGTTTAGAGTGCACTTTGCAACTGGCAAGGCGTGGCTATCATGTTACTTTGGCTGAGGCAGGCTCTAAGCTAGGAGGCAGAGTGATTTTTGAAGCTGGCCTCAAAGGGCTTTCTGCCTGGAAACGAGTTGCTGACAACAGGCTTTATGAGATACAACAAAAAAATAATATAGAAATCTACAAAGAAAGTGAATTAACTTTTTCACATATAAACGAACTTGGAATAAATAATATATTCTTAGCTACTGGCTCTAGTTGGCGAAAAGACGGCGTTGGAAGAAGTAGAAGAAAACCAATTCAAGGCATGGAGTCGCTTGAGGTGCTTACCCCAGAAGAAGCGATAAAAGACAGTAAAAAATTAAAAGGTCCTGTTGTTGTTTATGATGATGAGCAGGGATACTTGGGAGGAGTTGTTGCAGACCATTTAAGCGCTGATCATCAGGTAATTTTTATCACCCCTGCAAGCATAGTGTCTCCGTGGACGGAGTCAACCTTAGAGCAAAAAAGGGTTCAAAAATCACTGCTTCTTAATGGTGTTAATATTATTTGCAATAAGTCTATAGAAAAGGCTGAAGGTCAAAGTCTTAATCTCCAATGTGTGTTTACTGGAGAGATAACACATATTAAGTGTTCAGCAATAGTGATGGTTACAGAGCGCATTCCAAATACAACTCTTTACGATCAGTTGATCGAGCAAAACAATAGAATTGAAGGCAGCAAAAGAAAACACATCCAGTTAATAGGGGATGCTGAGTCGCCTGGCTTGATAGCAGACGCAGTTTTTTTAGGCCATCTTGCTGCGCAAAATTTTGAGGAGCCAGAGCAAGAAATACAAAAAGCTATGTTTATGCGCGAAATGCCAAGCCTTAAGTAAAGACAACACAGGGGAGGGTTAAAGCCTATTTTGCAATTGATTTTGTGCTTGTTTTAGAGTAACATTGCCCTCTTTTTGTATGGGCTTAAAAGTATGCGTAAAACGATTATTGCTGGCAACTGGAAAATGAACGCTAATAAAGGCTCTGTTAAGAGTTTAATTGGCGGAATATTGTCTGGGATGGATGGCGTTAATTCAGAGGTTTTGGTTTGCGTTCCTTTTCCATACTTGTCCCAGGTCGAGTCTTTAATAGAGGGTAGTAATTTAAAACTTGGCGCTCAAAACCTCAATATAAACTCATCAGGCGCATTCACTGGTGAAGTCAGTGCGGACATGATAAAAGACTTTGGCGCTAAACACGTTATCGTTGGACACTCTGAAAGACGAAGCCTATACGGCGAAACAAGCTCGGTTGTAGCAGAAAAAACTAAAGCCGCATTAGACTCTGGATTGACCCCACTTTTATGTGTTGGAGAGTCTTTAGAGCATAGAGAGGCTGGAAAAACTGAGGCGGTTGTTGAGGAGCAAATGAATGCTGTTATTGAGCTTCTTGGAATTGACTCTTTTCATAATATTATTGTCGCTTATGAGCCAGTATGGGCTATAGGAACAGGCATCACAGCAACACCAGAACAAGCACAAGCGGTTCATTTATTTATACGAAACCTTTTAGGCAAGAGTAGTGAAAACGTTGCTCAAAAAACACCTATACTATATGGTGGAAGCATGAATGCAGGCAATGCGGTTGAGTTAATTTCTTGTCCAGATATTGATGGTGGGCTAATTGGCGGAGCTGCACTTAAAGCAGAAGATTTTTTACAAATATGTAAGGCAGGTTAAATATGACATTTCAAATAATTTTAGTAATTCATGTATTGTTGGCTCTAGGCCTAGTCGGGTTAATATTAATACAGCATGGTAAGGGCGCAGATGCTGGCGCAGCATTTGGTTCTGGCGCAGCAGGATCAGTTTTTGGGGCTAGAGGCGCGCATTCATTTTTATATAAATTAACTGCAGTCTTGGCTATTGGTTTTTTTGTAACCAGCATAAGCCTTGCATATTTTGCTTCAAATGAAAGATCTGCAACAGACACAGACCAAAGCATTATGTCACAGCCAACTATGAGCGATGATGCGTTTGAAACAGACACAAGCGAAATACCCAGCAATTAATTAAGGCCGTCGTGGTGAAATTGGTAGACACGCAGCCTTGAGGGGGCTGTAGCGCAAGCTGTGACGGTTCGACTCCGTCCGACGGCACCAAGGTTTTTAGTTTGCTCTCCTTAAATTTTCTTCGGAAACAATAAAAAACCTTAACCTGTGCTCTTTAGATTAGCCTTAAGTTGAGGGATAACAACAGGGATTACTTGAGCTAATATTATTTCTTGCTTGCATAACATGTTATGTACAATCATCACTCTTGCTTAATTTCGACTTAATGAAGTTTACAAATATAAAAGTGCTTAAAGGAATAGGCTTAATGCTCCTAGGGATGTCACTTGTTCCTTTTTTGGATATTTTTGCCAAGCTTTTAAGTGAAGACTACCCAGTAACACAGGTTACATGGACGCGCTTTTTTTTCCATGCTATTTGGTTGTTGCCAATGATGGCCTGGCAAAAAGTTAAGTTGTTTTCAGTTCCTGAAAAACCTAGCCTGCAGTTTTTAAGAGGCCTGATGCTTACGCTAGCTACACTATTCTTTTTTGCAGCCATTGTAACCAACGACATTCCTGAAGCGCTTACGCTGTTATTCATCTCACCACTTGTTGTTGCAATCCTTTCGCCTTTTGTTTTAGGAGAGCGTTTTGATATATTTATTGGGGTGGGTGTTTTAATAGGATTTATAGGAGTTATCGTGGTTCTTCAGCCAGATAGTGAGCAGTTTGATCCGTCTCTATTGTTTGCCTTAATTGCTGGGTTTTGCTATGCTCTTTATATTATCATAACCAAAAAACTTTCTTTTCGTGCGCCACCAGTTTTGACTTTATTTTATTCTGCAGTCGTGGGCCTGCTAATAATGGCACCACTAGCAGCAGTTCAATGGGTAACACCTGATTTAAAGGCTGTATTAATGGGCGCAGCAATGGGATTTTTTGCTGCAACCTCGCACTTTATGATTATTAAAGCTTTTGAATTTGCTAGTGCATCAGAACTAAGCCCTTTTAATTATTTTGAAATCGTAGTTGCCATTATTTTGAGTTATTTGATTTTCGGGTTTGTGCCTAATATTCAAGCAGTACTCGGATTAATTATCATCATTCTTAGTGGCCTTTATGTTTCTTGGCGAGCAATGAAAAATAATCAAAATCAAGAAAACAAACAAGAGGCTTTAATAGAGCCTTTATAAGGCCACTATACCAACTCCGAAGCCATATTTTTGGAATTTCAGACATACTGTTTAATGCCTAACATATAATATGCGGGCTTTAAATCTCTTTTGTAGTCACTATATACCCCACATTGGAATTAACCTTAAAATATTATGAATTGGCGAACAAAAACTGAATTAAAAATAGAGCTTTTTTCTGATTGGCTTTTTGAAAATGCAAAGAAAACTATATTAATTATTTTTCTTCTTGTGGTGGCTCTTGGCTCACAATTACCATCTTTAAAGATTGATACAACTACCGAAGGGTTTTTACACAAGACTGACCCGATGCGAGTTGAGTACGACATATTTAGAGATCAGTTTGGTAGAGACGAAAAACTAATGATTGCCGTTAAAACTGGAAACATTTTTGATTTAAACTTCTTAAAGAAGCTTGACAGTTTCCATAATGCTTTAGAGAGCGAACTTCCAAATATTAAAGGCGTTGACTCTCTAATAAACGCTAGGAATACCTATGGAATTGAGGGCGAGCTAATTGTTGAGCCTTTAATCGACAGCCCTCCAGAAACCGAAGAAGCTTTATTCAAGCTTAAGGAAATAGTCACCAGTAACAGTCTTTATGAAAACTCACTTTATAGTGAAGACTTTACGATGACTACCGTTACTATAGACACAGAAACATACTCGAATAAAGGACTGTCGAATGAGTCAGATAGTTTAGAGTTTGACGATGGTCTAGAGTTTGACGATGGTCTAGAGTTTGACGATGGTCTAGAGTTTGACGATGATAGCTTAGGTGGACAAAGGGTGTATTTAACCGATGCTGAGAACGATGAAATAATTGC
>Ga0307995_1000606_pt1 | contig 24449 bp, 28 predicted proteins | sample EllFjometagen262_FD_203132 | JGI IMG/M metagenome (GOLD analysis project Ga0307995, IMG submission 203132) | Marine microbial communities from Ellis Fjord, Antarctic Ocean - #262 | ecosystem: Environmental > Aquatic > Marine > Unclassified | place: Southern Ocean | collected 2014-11-02 | reverse complement strand
GATCAAAAATATTTTCCAGCTTCATTAAATAAAATTCAAAAATTAAATGTTGAGTTTTCAGCCTCTTTTGGACGTCAGTTAGAATATTATACGGGCATGGTGTTTAAAATTGATATCAAGTTAAAATCAAAAAATATTAATGTGATCAATGGTGGACGATATGACAAATTAATTTCAGATCTTGGATCTAAAAAGCAAGTTTCAGCAGTAGGAGCTGCTTTAAATTTAAATTCTTAATGATAAAAAATATAATTAATATTGGAATTCCAAGCAAAGGTAGACTTAGAAAAAATATTTTAAAGATCTTTAAGAAAAATAAATTAAATTTAGTATCTGAAAGAGGAGAAAGAGATCTATTAGGATCCATTAAAAACTTCTCTAATGTTAAAATACTATATTTACATGCAAGGGAGATAGTTGAGAGACTTGGAGATGGATCTTTAGATCTTGGTTTTTCTGGTTATGATTTATTAAAAGAGAGTGAAATTAATATTCAAAATAAAATTAATGTAGTTAAGAAGTATGGTTTTGGTAAAGCAACCTTGGTTGTGGCTATTCCAGACCCCTGGATTGATGTTCAAACAGTTGCAGATCTTGAGGAAATTGCTTTTGAATTTAAGGACAAAAAAAAGAAAAGGTTGAGAGTTGCAACAAAATATCCAAATTTAACAAGAGAGTTCTTGTTCTCTAAAGGCGTTACTCAATTTAAGCTTGTTAGTAGTCTGGGTGCAACGGAAGCTTATCCTTTTACTGGATCCTCTGAGATCATAACAGATATTACATCAACTGGAGAAACTTTAAGAGCCAATAATCTTCGAATACTTAAAGATGGTAAAATATTAAAATCTGAAGCTTGTATGATGATTTCTAAATCAGCTCACAGAAGTAGTACTATTAAAAAATTAGTTAAATTACTTTCTAAGAATTAAGTCTTTAAAATAAATTAAGATAATCTTAATAATATCTAGGTTTCTCAATACAGCATAAAGAGCAACTAAAACCCCAACTATAAAGAGTATTTTTAATATTAAAAATAATTCCATAAAGACACTTGTAAATAATTAAATATATTAATCAAATTTTTACTATAAAATAGTACGATAGAATCATGGATAGCATCTTATTAACATTATTATTTTTATTGCTTGTAGCGACCTCAGGTATTCTGTATCTAAACTTAAGATCTAAGCCTAAAGATGATAATGAAAATAAAGGAGCTGAAGAAATAGCTAATTTAAAAACAGAAATTACTTCATTAAAAGATACTTTAAATACTACTATTAATACTTCATTAGGTTCTATGTCGACTTCATTTACTGCTCTTTCAACTGGGGTTACTAAAGATATGACAGAGGCCTTAACAAAAGTTGATGAAAAAGTAGGAAACTTCAATAGTCAGGTTGAATTATTAAATAAAAGCCAAGAAGGTATAACTAAAATTTTAGCAGGTGTTAAGAAATATGGAACTCTTGCAGAATTTTCATTAGATGCTCTAATTAAAGACTTATTACCTGCTTCACAATTTCAGACTAACGTTAAGATGAAAGAAGATACAGGTGAAAATGTAGAATTTGCAATCAAACTTCAAGGCGATGTAATGGTGCCCGTAGACTCACATTTCCCAGTAGAGAAATTTAAAGCAATTACGGATGGTTATGACGCTGATGATAAAAAAGCTGTTGCAGATGCAAGAGCAAAATTAGCCGCTGCATTTAAAGCTAAAGCTAAAAGTGTTAATGAAAAATACATAGTGCCACCAAAAACTACAGATTTTGCAATTGTTTATGCACCAACTGAAAGTTTATATAAAGAATTAACTGAATATCAAGATCCAACTACCAAAGAATTATTAACTCAAGAATTAATGAAAAAATATAAAATCGTAATCTGTGGTCCCAATACTCTTTCAGCTTACTTACAATCTTTACACATGGGCTTTCAATCTTTAAAAGTTCAAAAAGGTGCTACAGAAATTTATGATCATCTAAAAACAATTAGTTCAAGATTTGGAAAACATTTTGATAATATAATTTCTCTTAGAAAAAAATTAGAAGAAGCAATGACTGTTGTGGATAAGTTCGGAACAGATGCAAGATCAATCAGTAGAAGCCTAGAAAATATTAAAGATCCTGAACAAGTTGATAAAGCTGTTCAAGCAGAAAACGTAGAAAAATTTGTTGACCATTCAAAACAAGCAAAAAATTAATTTCTATTTCTCCTCAATACCCCTTATAACAAACTATATGCAGTGGAATAATAAATTTTCATATCCAAAATCCATGAGATCGATGGTCAGTGGCTCAAGAATGTATGCTGTTAACCAACAAAAACTCCCATCAGTTACATCCATATTGCAAGCAACACAAAGTGAAGAAAAAAAAGCATCCCTTGCAAACTGGAAAGCACGAGTAGGAGCAGCTGAAGCAAATAGAATTAAAAATGATGCCTCAAGTAGAGGAACTTCAATGCACAGTTTTTTAGAAAAATATTTATTAGGCCAGTTAAATCTAGAATTATTAGAAATAGAAAATAAATCTAAAAAAATGGCTGATGAAATTATTGAGCAAGGAATTGAAGGAAAATTGTCAGAAATTTGGGGAACAGAAGCAACATTATATTACCCCGGAAAGTATGCTGGCACATGTGATGCAGTAGGTGTGTATGAAGGGCAAGAAACTATTATAGATTTTAAACAATCAAACAAACCAAAAAAAGAAGAATGGATTGAGGATTATTATCTTCAATTAGGGGCCTATTCATTAGCTCATAATGTTGTCCACAATTCAAAAATAACTCAAGGAATTGTTTTACTTTGTACTGTAGATAATTTATTCCAAGACTTTAGAATTCAAGGAGAAAAATTAGAAGAATATCAAAACAAGTTTTTAGAAAAAGTTGAACAATTTTATCACCAAAGGAATATGAACTAATATGAATTTAGCAATATGGGATATAGAATCTAGCAGTGCGAACACTTCATGGGGAAGTATTATTGAAGTAGGTGGTGTTTTAGTTGATGCAAACTTTAAAGAATTAGACAGATTTAATTTTAGATGTAGATTACCTGAAGGAGAAGTACCTCAAGCGATGGCCTTAATAGTTAATAAAACTAGTGTTGATTTATTAACCAAAGGAAATTTAAGCCACTATGAAATGCTATCTCAGTTGGAAGCAATATTTAAAAAGTGGAGCCCAGCAATATTTATGGGTTGGTCTAATATTGGTTTTGATGACGAGATGATAAGAAATGAATTTTTTAGAGGAATTAGATATCCTTATATTACAAATGCGACCCCAAATAAAAGACACGATGGATTAAATATAGCAAGAGGTGCGCATGCTGTGGATGAGAATGTTGTAAAAACAGAAATAAATGCCAAAGGTAATGCGGTAATGAAGCTAGAATCTTTAGCTAGAATGAATGGTTTTGAATCTTCTGGTGCACACTCTGCTTTGTTTGATGCAGAACTAACTGTTAAAGTTTTAGGTTTAATTAAAAAAAATCAACCTCAAACTTGGGATACATTTTTAAGAACAGCGAATAAAAGTGATACAGAAACAATCTTTAAAACAGAAAAGATGTTTACTCTGGCAGAATATCATTTTGGTAAAAATTATAGATTTGTAGTTACCCCACTTCACCCTAAGCACTGTGTTCATCCAATTTATCAGTGGGGCCAAGCATTTGATCTCAAAATTGATCCAATCCCATTATTTGATATGTCAATTTCAGAACTTAAAAGTGCTATAAAAAAATTAAAATTTTTAAGAACTATACGTTCAAATAAAGCACCTATAATTCTAGAGGCAAGTTATGGCTTGCAAGTTGAGCCTTATAGTAAACTTGACCCTAACTTAATTAAAGAACGTGCCAAATTAGTAAATAGTAATGAGAAATTCTCTCAAAATGTTTTAACAGCGCTAAGGGAAACTGCAGAAGATAAAGCACAATTTGACTCACAAGTAGATCTACTTGCTGAAGAGACAATTTATAAAAAATTTACACCTCAAAAAGATACAGCTTTATTTCCAAAGTGGCACGCAGCTTCTTGGAAAGATAAATTAATTTTACTAGATAAATTTGAGGATGAAAGAATGGTAAGTTTTGGAAAAAAAATAATCTATCAAGAATCACCCGAAACATTGCCAGCTGATATGCATAAAATGATTAAAAGAGGGATAGCTGAAAGAATACTGAGTGATGAGAAAGAGAAATGGTGGACATGTAAGGAGTTTTATTTTGAGTGTGATAATTTAAGAAACAGATATACGGATGAAAAAGATGAGAAAAAGCTTAAGTTTTTAGATGAAATTAATGAGTTTGTTGAAGGAATTCAAAAAAAATATGAACAAGCTTAACTCTTTGTGAATTAATTAAAAAAACATTTTTTTACATATTGAATAATGAGTTGAATCAAATATATAAGAACCATTATGGCAACAGTAAATGTAACAGATGATAACTTTGATACAGAGGTATTAAAATCTTCAAAACCGATTGTAGTTGATTTTTGGGCTGAGTGGTGTGGGCCTTGCAAGCAAATAGGACCAACATTAGAAGAGATTTCTAATGAAATGGCAAATGAAGTTATAATAGCAAAACATAACATTGATAATGAGCCAAACACCCCCACAAAGTATGGTGTTAGAGGAATTCCAACAATGCTATTGTTTAAGGATGGAGAGCTTAAAGCAACAAAAGTTGGTTCAACACCCAAGTCAGATATTGTTTCCTGGATTAGAGAAAATATCTAATTTAAATTTAAAATTTCTCCTGCAAGATACAAAGATCCTGTAATTAAAATAATATCATTTTCCTGAATTTGGATTGAAGAGATAGCCTCTTCTATTGATTCTTTATATTCAATATTAGAAAAATTTTTAAGTTTTTTTCTAAGATCATTTCCATTAATAGAATTTGGCTGGTTTGGGATATCGATTGTTGTTAAAGTTTCAAGATCTTTAAAGTAACTTATATATTCATTATGATCTTTGTTAGCCATCATTCCTAAAATGATATGCTTTCTACAGCCTAAACTCTGAAGGTATTGGTTTAGAGCTTTTGCACCAAGTGGATTGTGAGTGCCATCTATAAACAACTTATTATTTTTTACTAAATTTTTTAATTTACCAAACTTAATTTCTTGGAGGCGAGCTATACTTTCTATTTTAGTAATACCATTTTTTATATGTATATCTGTTATTGGGTAATCTGTTAATTGTCTTGCAGTTGCAATAGCAGTTGAAATATTTTCTAGTTGAAATTCACCGGGTAGATTAGGTCTTGGAAGTTTAATTCCACCAAATTCATCCTCAAAATAAAAAAACCTATTTTCTTTAAAAGTAAAGTTGTAATTTTTATTAAAGAATATTTTCTTTGAAGGATTATTTTCAATTATATTTTCAATATTTTTGTTTATCTCGTTTGAGCTTTGTTTTGCAACAATGATCTTTGAATCTAATAGAGTTGAGGTTTTCTCAAATATAATTTTCTCAACTGTTTGTTCATCACTTGACAACCAATCTAAATGATCAAGACCAATAGCTGTTACAATACTTGCTAAGTTTTTCTTTAAAATATTTGTTGCATCAAACCTGTGGAACAAACCAGATTCGATTAAGTTAATGTTTTCAGGGTATTTTGTAGCATAGTGGAAATAAGCAACTGTTAATATTTCAAAAAAAGTAATTTGTGTCCCATTATTTACTTCTTCTATTTCAGATAATAGATTGGCTAACTCATCATCATTTAAAGGCTTGTTATTATAAAAAAATCTTTCATTAATTTTTTGTATATGAGGACTAGTATAGATATTACACTTATAATTAGCCTCCTTTAGAATTGCGTAAAGTGCTTGAATAGTTGAATATTTTCCATTAGTTCCAACTACAGAAATACAGTTAATTTGATCTTGAGGATTTCCTAATTTCTGACAAAGATTCTTAGTTCGATCTAGGCTTAGATCAATTTCTTTAGGATGCAGCTCTTGTAAGCGTTTTATTATCTTCTGAAGTTTCATTTTCTAATGAATTTATAACAGAATTTTTCTTTAACAATATTGATAATAATGTATCAATTTTTTCTCTTAAATCTTTTCTCTCAACAATCAAATCTACAAAACCAGTTTTTTCAACATATTCACTTCTTTGAAACCCCTCTGGTAATTCTTCTCTAACAGTTCCCTGAATAACTCTTGCCCCCGCAAATGCTATAAGAGCTCCAGGTTCAGCTAAATGAATATCACCTAACATTGCATATGATGCTGTGATACCACCAGCTGTTGGGTCTGTTAATACTACAAGGTATGGCAGTTTATTTTTTTTAAGTTCATTGATTGCTAAAGTTGTTCTTGTCATCTGTGATAATGAAATTAACGATTCCATCATTCTCATTCCACCACCAGAAGTGAAGATTACAAAAGGTTGTTTATTTTCTATAGCATGTTGAACTCCGTACAAGAAAGCTTCACCTTCAGCAGCACCAATCGATCCACCTATAAAATCAAAGTCTGATGCAATAGCCGTAAGTTTTATATTATTAATATTTGTACTAATTACCATCATTCCACAGTCCATACTTGTTTTTTTTCGTGCAGCTTTTAATCTATCTTTGTAGGGTTTGGAATCATTCCAATTCAAAGGGTCGTCTTGAGGAATAGGGGTTTTTAAAACTGCATAATTATTTTTTCCAAAAATAATATTAAATCTTTGACTAGGGGTTATCCTATGATGTTTGTTACATGATGGACAAACCCATAGATTTTCTTCTAAATCTTTTTTTAGAATGGGGCCTTTACAACAAGATGTCCAATCACTACTTGCAATGTCAGCTTTAGTTGCTCTTGTCCTAATAATCTTTTTTATTTTTTCACCAAAACGTAATGTTTTTTTAATCCAGTTCATGCAATTTTATTTCTTAACCTTTTTACAATATTAGTTACATTTGTGACAGCATTTTGTCTTTTTTTTATAGATTGAGAGATTTCTTTACATAAAGCACTACCCACCACCAATCCATCAGCTTTTTTTAATGAAGCTATTGTCTTTTCTGTAATACCAAAACCAATAACTACATTTTTATTTTTGTTTATATTTTTAATTCTTTTATATCTTTCAAGAATTTTTTTAGGTGAAACATTTAGCTTACCTCCTGTTGTTGATAACATGGATATATAATAAATCATATCATGTGAATCTTTAACAATATTCTTCATTCTTTTTAAAGATGTAGTAGGGGATATTAATTGAATAAAATTAATATTATTTTTTTTGCACTTTTTAGCAAAAGTTTTGTTTTCAGGGTAAGGCAAATCAACTACAATCAAACCATCAACACCTACTTTTCTGCAGATACTAATAAATTTATTAGCACCATATTGATAAATTATATTGTAATATCCCATCAATATCACAGGCTTCGCTTGTTTTGATTTTTTAAAATCTTTTATAATTGAAAAAACATCTTTAAGTTTGATGCCATTCTTTAATGCCCTGTATGCACTTGATTGAATTTGACCACCATCAGCAATGGGAGTATTATGAGGAAAGCCTATTTCACAAATATCGGCATAATTAGCAATAGATTTTAATATTTCTAATGATTTCTTTTTGCTGTCATCACCTGCGACAGTGTAGGTTAGCAAAGCAGGTCTTTTTTCATTCTTACTTTTTTTGAATGCTAATTTAATCAATGACATGTTAATTAATTTTACCCAATCTTGCTTTTAAAATATCTCTATCCTTTTTTGCATCACCACAAGAATTTACAATGATAATTGTTTTTTTATTCAATTTGGGTGCAATTTTAATGGCCTCAGCAAAAGCATGACTTGGCTCCAAACTGGGATTTATCTTCTCAAGTTTTGTAACAAGTTTATATGCATTTAATGCATCTTCATCTGTGGCAGATGTATATCTTGCTCTTTTAGTATCTTTTAAGAAACAATGAATAGGAGATACACCTGGATAATCTAATCCTGCTGAAATTGATTCAGTATCACTAATTTGCCCTTCAATATTTTGACAAACATAAGCCGCTGCTCCATGCAAAATTCCAAGTTTGGCATTGTTTGTTAAAGGTGCGGCATGAAGTTTTGAATTTCTAGGGCCTCCAGCCTCTACACCAATTAATTCAATTTGTTTTTTATCATAATCAATAAATTCACTCCAAAACCCATAAGCAGAACTTCCACCACCCACACAATTAATTAGTTTAATTTTTTTTGGCATCTCCTTAAATTCAGATTTAAGCTGTAGTTTTAATTCCTTTGAAATTTGTGCAGTACTCCAACCACAAATTTTAACAAAAATATTAGGACCTACTGTTGAACCAACGCACATATGAGTGTTATCACAATTTGAAACCCAGTATCTCATACACTCGCTAACAGCATCAACAAGTGTCTGGCTTCCTGAATAAACAGGAATAACTTCAGCACCATTTTTTTTCATAGAATCAACATTGGGTTTTTGTCTTTTTATATCTTTTGCACCCATGAATACCTTGCACTTTAGGCCAAATTTTTTAGCAGCCATACTCAACATTTTACCTGCATAGCCAGCACCTGTATCTCCTACGACATATTTTTTTCCTGCCTGTTTAGCAATAAGGCAATGAACAGTAGCATTATAGATTTTGTGAGCACCACCGTTCGCCTCAGAGACCATTTTAGCATATACTTGAGCTCCACCTAGGTAGTTTGATAAGTTTTGAAGTTTTATGAATGAGGTAGGAGAGCCAATATAATGCTTAAAGTAAAAATCCTTTTGATTTAAAAATTTTTTATCATGTCTTAGTTTTTCAAAAAAAATAGTTAAGTCTTCAACAGGTTTTTTTAAAGTTTCAGGAATAAAATTTCCACCAAATTTACCACCCCAAAATCCACTTTTGTCATGTTGATCAATAAGTGGTATTTTTTTTTTAAGCTTGATCATTGATTTGTTTAATTTTGTTTAAAAAAATATTAATTTTTAAAATATCTTTTAATCCAGATGTTTCTAGACCTCCAGAAATATCTATAATGTCTGCTATTTCTTTATAATTTTCAAGATTATCTTCAATTTGAATATTCCCAGCTAGCATTAACTCTTTATCCATCTTAAGATTTTTTATTAATTGATGATCAAAAGATAAGCTTTTTTCATAACCCTTACTGTCAAATAATACTATGTCGGCACAATCATTATATTCAATAAACTTCGCAACATCATTTTGATGTTTGACAGTAATAGCAACAATAATTTTTTTTTTATATTTTTCTTTAATAGATTTTATTTTATTAGTAGAGCAATCATAAATTTGATAATAGTCAAAAGGCAAATCTTTTATTTTTTCCAAGATACCTTCATTAGGATTAACAAGCACAGCAACATATTTGGAGTTACCTTTATCAATTGTTAAAAGGTTTTTGAGTTTATAAAATTCAACAAATCTTTTTGATTTTGGATAGTTAACAATAAAGCCAATATATTCAGGTGAGTATGGATGTGCTGTTATATAATTTAAAGTTTTGGAATCAGATATTCCACAAATTTTTAATCTCATTTACTCTATGGATGAAAGTATATATTTCATATTTTTTTTTGGATCACCATTTGTGATGGGTCGACCAATTATTAAAAAATCACTACCTTCTTTAATTGCATCATTAGCATTCATAGTTCTTTTTTGATCATTTTTAGTATTTTCCATTCTAATACCGGGTGTAAAACATTTTAGATTGGGCGCAATTTTCTTGATCATCTTTATTTCTAGTGGACTACAAATAACACCATGTAGATTTGCGGCAACTGCAATTTTAATTAATCTTTTAACTTGACCTTCAATATTGTCATTAAATCCTAGATTTCCTAAATCTTCATCACTAAAGCTTGTTAAAATAGAAACTCCCAATAAACTTACATTAATTTCTTGTGCCGCGTTGTTAGCAGCTTTAAGAGCATCTAAACCATTAAGTAAATGAACTGTTGCATAGTCTATATTTAATTTTTTAAGAGATTTTACTGATTCAACTAATGTATTTTTAATGTCAAAGAATTTACCATCATAGAAAATAGGTTTCTTAAACTTTGAAAGTTCTCTTATTTCTTCAGGGCTTCTTTGAGTAATATATTGTAGCCCAATTTTAATTCCTGAAATATCTTCATGAATTAAATCTAGCAAGTCTAATATTTCTTTTTGGCTTGAAACATCACATGCTACGAAGATTTTTTTATTCGTCATTGTTTAATTTTTTAAACATTTCCTTTGCCATTTTAAAGTGAATAGTTTTCTTTTCTGGTGTGTTTAATTTTTCACCAGTTTTTGGATTTCTAGATATCCTTGCTTTTTGAGTATTGGTTGAAAATATACCAAAACCTCTTAATTCAACACGATCTCCACGTTTTAGAGCTTGTTTAATTTCATCCAAGATAACAGCAGTGAGTTTTTTGAGGTCCTTTTTTAAAAAATTTGGGTAATTGTTAGCTAGTTGTTGTAAAAGTTTTGATTTAACAATTGCCAATTTTATTCGTCTTCTTTTTTCTTTTTTTCTAAATCTTCAGATAAAGAGGAGAAAGGTAAGTTTTTTCCAGAACCTTCAGAACCATACTTATCTAAAGCATCTTTTCTATTTATTTCTTCTAATAATTTGACACTTAATGTAACTTTTCTTTTTTCAAAATCTATCTCAGATATTGCGCAGTCAATTCTTTCTCCACCAGTAAATCGCGCAGGTCTAGCATCAGCTGCATTGATAGCAATTGCTGACTTTTTGATAATAAAATCCATTTGACAACCTTCAGGTCTTACAACTAAACCTTTATTATCTGTTGAGATAATCTTAACAGTGATCGCCTCTTTAACTTTTTTATCTTTAAACCAGTCAAAAGGATCTGCTTGAGTCTGTCGTAAACCAACTCTAACTTTTTGTTCAGATGCTTTAATCTCTAAAACTTTAACATTTAATTTATCACCAATCTTATATTTGGCTAATTCTTCATCAGCATTAGTAAGATAAGTAAGATCATTGCAATGTAAGAATGCATCGATATCTAGACCATCAATTTTTAAGAAAAGAGAATATTCATTTTTACTAACCACTTCACCTTCAACGTCAGAGTTAACTGGATATTTTTTTTCAAAAAGTTCGAATGGATTTTCAGTTGTTAGACGATGTGAAATCGCAACTCTTCTTTTTTCTTTATCAATTTCAGTAATAACACAATCAATTTCATCACCTACATTGAACATTTTTTTAGCTGATATATTTTTTTTAGTCCAACTCAACTCACTTGAGTGTAGCAAGGTAGATAATCCTTTTTCAAGTTCACAGAATGCACCAAAATCCATTATCTTAACTACCTTAACCTTATAAACTTTATTTAATTCATAATTTGAAATATTTTCAAAGGGATCTGGAGAAAGTTGTTTAACAGAACAACCAACTTGTAATTTTTCTAAGTTTACTGAAATAACTAAAAGATCATGTTTCTCACCAATTGTAAAAATTTCATCAGGATGGTTAACTCTTGAATAAGATATTTCTTGTAGATGCACTAAGACATCAAGCTCATCATTAACACTAAAGAAACAGCCAAACGAACTGTAACCCTTTACTTCAGCTCCTTTAATTATATCTCCCACTTTAAATTTTTCGACAATTTTAATCTTATCTTCTTTTTTAAATGATGAAATAATTTCTCTCCGAGAAACACAAGCATTTCCTCTAACTTTATCTAATTTAATAAGAGCAAATTTTTGTGGCTCATTCATTAGATGACTTATATCTTTTAAAGGTTTGTCTGAAATTTGTGATCCAGGTAAAAACATTAATGATCCCGTATCAATATGCTCAACTATACAGCCACCTTTAACACGACCAGTAATTTTACCCATAATAGGTTCATTTTTTTCATAAGCTTCGACTAACTTATCCCATCCTTGAATTTTTTGAGCTTTAGATGCAGATACTAGCACTTCACCTTTTTTATCTTCTAGTCTTTCAAGTAGAACGGAAATTTTTTCACCTACTTTTGCTTTATCAAGCATACCCATACTTTTTAATTCATTGATATCTAGAATAGGTTCAGATTTTAAACCTGCTACTTCAAGAAATACAAAGTTATCAGTAACTTTATTTACTATACCTGTAATTACCTTACCTTCTTCAAGGTTGGCTGTTTTTGTAAACTGAGTATTTAGTAATTGTTCGAATTCTTTTGAGGCTGGGTTTGAAAGATCTTTATAAATTTCCATTAAGCTTTTAGTTTCCTATTCATAATTTTTTTTATTTTTGAAAAGCATGATCTTTTAGTTAAATTTGTTGTATTAATCAAGATCGAATCTCTAGTTTTCATAAGAGGTGAAATTTTTCTATTATAATCACTTTTATCACGTTTTTTAATGCTTTTTAACACATTGTTAAGAGATATTTTCCTATTTAACCCTTTTAACTCCTTATATCTTCTTAAGGCTCTAGTTTTTACATTTGCAGTTATAAAAAACTTGAAATCAGCGTCAGGAATTATCTTATAAGTTATATCTCGTCCATCTAAACAAGAACCATTATATTTTTTAGGTGGATGGTAGGCACTTTTAACCTGGAACGCATGAACAAGTTTTCTTATTCTTTTATCTTTTGAAACGATGGACGCCATTGTACCAATTTCATCAGATAGTAAATTTTTATTATGTAAATCTGTCATCCTTAGATTGTGCATCTTTTTTTTTATTAAGGCATAGCTATATTTTTTTGGTTGAGTAAGTTTAATGTTTGCTATTAATCTGTAAATTTTACCAGTATCTAAATAAAATAGATTAAAGTGTTTTGAAATCAATTTTGCTTGAGATCCAGCACCAGCTGCCGCAGGTGAATCTATTGCTACTTTAATTTTATCTTTTAATATCACTAAGGTTTGCTACTTATTTTTTTTATTATATTTAAAAAAGATGGAAAAGAAGTATTAATAGAATCCTTGTCATGAATCTTCCATTGTCCACCGTAAGTTAAAGCTGCAATGGTGCTCATCATAAACACTCTATGATCTTTTAAATAGTCTTTAATTATAATAGGTTTTTTAATTTCTAAGTCTGGTTGTCCATATATTTTAATTGAATTTTTTGTTAATTTTGTTTTTATACCCATCATATTCAAAATTTTAGATCCCCAATCCAATCTGGGACTTTCTTTTTGATTGAGTTCAGATAGGTCCTTAAAATAAGAAACTCCTTTTGCTTTAGCAGCAACTAAAAAGATGAGCAAAAATTCATCTATAGCACTACTATTTAAATTTGAGGGGCAATTGATAGCTTTTAGATTTTTTACACTTTTTATAAAAATATCTGCAACTTTTTCTCCTTTATAACTTTTCTTATTCTTAAGCAATATTCTGACACCCATTTTTTTTAGAATCATCAAAATACCAGTTCGTGATGGGTTGATATTTACATTTTTAATTAATAATTTAGAATTTTTTGAAAGTGCTGTTAACACAATAAAAAATGCACTTGAGCTTATATCGGACGGAATTGTGTAATTAAATGAACTAAACTCTTTTTGCCCGTTAATCTTAATATAATCAAAGTTTTTAGTTTTTTTTATTTTTATTGGTATTTTTAAATATTTGAAAAGAAGTTCTGTATGATCTCTAGATTTTTTTGCTTTAATTAAAGTTTCACCTTTGGTATTTAATGCAGCCAACATTACACTGCTTTTACATTGTGCAGAACCCTTTTTCTCATTAAATTTAATAGGTTTAGAAGGGCTTACACCTAATATTGACAAAGGTAAGTTTCCTTTTTTTTTATAAAAAAATGTTGCACCAAATTTATTAAGTGGATCCGTTACTCTAGAAAAATCTCTTTTTGATAAACTTTCGTCTCCAATTAACTTAATTTTTTTATTTGCATGAACTAACAATCCCAGCAACAATCTACCTAATGTTCCAGAATTGCCAGCATTTAGTATTAAATTATTCTTATATTTATAACCATTAAGACCCTTGCCTATGATCTCACAATATTCCTTATTCATTTTTACCTTGATGCCTAAAGTTTTAAGACAACTTAGTGTGCTCAACACATCTTCTGATCTTAAAATTTTATAAGCTCTAGACTTACCGTTCGCTTGTGATGCTAGAAGAGCCCATCTTATAGATAAACTTTTATCTCCATCTATTGAAATTTTTTTATTAAATGTAGTTATTTTTCTATTTAGCTTTAGTGTTTGTGGCATGTCAGATTTTTTAACTAATATTAAAAGAATCTCCAAAATAAGCTGATTTAGCCTCAGTGTCATTTACCAATTCAGATGGAGTGCCACTAGCAACAACCTTACAATTAGAAAGTACTATAGCAATATCTACGCATGTTAATAGATCTCTTGCCTGATGATCACAAATACAAATTGTTATATTTTTTTGACTTTGCAGGTTAACAATAATTTTTTGTAACATTCTAATTGTCATAACATCTAATGCAGCAAAACACTCATCCAACAATAATATTTTTGGATCTCTTAATAATGCCAGTGCAATTACTAATTTTTTTTTCTGTCCACCTGATAAAACAGAGGCTTTAGTATCCCTAACAGGCTCTAGTTCAAATTCAGCTATCAATGAATCTATTTTTTCATTTCTAATTTTTTTATTTTTGATTTGAATTTCTCCTATTGCATTTAAATTTTCTAATAAAGTTAAATCATGAAAGTAACCACCATGTTGAGGAACATACCCAATCTTAAATTTGGTAGTTCTTAAGTATATAGGATAATTATTGGCATTAATTGAATCGATTATCACTGATCCATAATCTGGTTTGATTAGACCTGTTATTAAATTAAAAATTGTTGATTTACCAACACCGTTTGGCCCAAGCATCCCAAGAATCTGACCTTCGTTAATTGAAAAATTAATATTTTCTAGAATTTTTCTTTTCCCAAATGATAATGACAATTTTTCTAACCTTATTAAAGGTTTAGTTTTTTTAAAAGATTTAATTCTAAATTTCTTTATGACAGCCATTAATTTGATTTTATAAGTTTAATTTTTTTTGATTTATCATCCATAAAAATTTTAGTATTTTTGGTTAATAAATCAATCTCAATTTTATCTGCTTCTAATTTTGTGTCCATGTTTTTATAGATTATATTTTTTGAAATTGTCACCAAATTTTTTTCGAATATGAAATCTAATTTATCTGAAGTAACGTGATTGCTACCAAAATTTATTATTACATTTGTATAAAAATTAGTATTCTTGCTTAATTTATTGTATTTTGCATTATTAGAATAAATTATTATTTGCTCAGAATTTTCTGACTCAATTATTGCTTTTACCCCCCTCATCACAATTAACTCTTTTTGGTCATCATTAAGCTCTCCTATATCAGATTCAAGAATATAACTATTACCATCTTCATCTCTAGTTATATATTGAATATTATAAACCAAGTTTGATTTCTCTTCAGAATCAATCCCATTGAAAGTATTTTCTAAAACTACATGAGTATCTTTTTTTACAATATAGGTCTTAAAGAAAAAAAAAGAAGTAAGTAAAATAATGATTATAAGAAATAACTGCAAAAGAGATTTCTTGTTCATTTAATTGATATTGCTTTCTAACAAATTATGAATATGAATTATGCCAATTGTTTTCAATTTATTATTGTTTTTATGGACACAGAGTGACGTAATTTTTTTAGTATTCATTATATTTAGTGCCCTTTCAGCTAATGTATCCCGATCTATAGTAATTGGTTTTTTTGTCATTAATTTCTTTATAGACAAACTCTGTAAGCTATTATTTTTTTGATTTGACCTTCTTATCTGACCGTCTGTAATAATTCCTACAGTTGCTTTTTTATTATTTTGAACAATTAAGGTTCCAAGGTTCTTCTTAGATATAATTTCTAAAGCCCTTTTCATTTTTGTCTCAATGTTAACAAAAGGAATTTTATCTCCAGTAATCATTAACTCTTCGACTGTTCTTAATTTAGCTCCAAGATTTCCCGATGGATGGAATTTTTTAAAATCTTTTTTGTTAATTTTTTTTTTATTTAATGTTGCTACAGCTAAAGCATCCCCAATACTTAGTTGGTTAATTGTACTAGAAGTCGGTACAATTCCAAGACCTGCTTCAGTAACCTCTGGTATAAGAAGCTTAATATCAGATGCTTTATAAAGTATTGAATTTTTTTTTGACATTATACCAATTAATATAATTTTATTTCTATTGGCATATTTAATAATATTTTTTAACTCCTCCGTTGAACCTGAATAACTTATTAGAATTAAAATATCTTTTTTTGAAATACTACCAAGGTCTCCATGAGAGCAGTCATTTGCTGAAAGAGAAAATGATGGAGTTCCAACAGATGATAGAGTTGCAGCAATCTTGGCAGCTATCAGACCACTTTTTCCAACCCCACATAAAATGACTTTGGATTGACAATTAGAAATTGTTTCAACGGCTTTATTAAATGAAGAATTTATAGAGTTCTTTAATTTTTTTAAGGCTTTTATTTCTAGATCAATTACGTTTTTTGCAATTTTTTTATAATCTTTTTTTTTATCTAATGTGCCCATATATCATCTTTAAATAAAGCTAAATCAAGGTCAACTCTAGTTTTTAGAAATTTCAAGCAGTCATTGTACAAATCAATTCTTTTTTCCCTTATAAGAATATTATTTAATTCCTCATGTATTTTGTGTAAATAAACAACATCATTAGCGCAATATTTAAGTTGTGCAGGTGATAGCTTGCCACCAAAATCTGAACTCTGAAATTGTTTGCTCACATCAATATTAATGAACTCCTTTATTAAAGTTTTTAAAGAATGGCTATCAGAATAAGACCTTGCTAACTTAGATGCAATTTTAGTATCTAATATGTTTTTTGTTTCAGTTTTTAAATAGTATTTAATGTGGGCCATATCTGCTCTACCGTAATGAAATATTTTTGTTACTTTTTCATTTGAAAGAAGTTTATTTAAATTTGGAGCATTATAATTTGATCTATTTAGCTGAACTATGTGTGCATCTGATTTTCCACTAGATATTTGTATAAGACACAAAGGGTCACGTTTAACATTCAGTCCCATAAATTCTCCATCAACAGCTATAATATTGCCTAAATCCAAATCTTCTGGTAGATCATCTTTGTGAAGTTTAATATCAATATTCATTTTTAATTATATATATATGAAAGCAAAAAATTGTCTAATTTTTGGAGGTAGTGGTCAAATAGGCCGTCATTTGATCAGAAAGCTTACTAAAAATAATTATAAAGTTACTGTGGTAACCAGAAATCTTCATCAAAAAGGCTACATAATAAAAACCCAAGCCAACGCAGGTTATATTGATGTGGTAGAAGCTAATATTTTTGATGAAGCAAAAATTAGAAAGCTTTTTACTAAAACTGATATCTGCATTAATTTAATTGGCATTTTGTATGAAACTGGAAAAGGAAATACTTTTAAAAATATCCATTCTATCTTTCCATCTATTTTAGCTAAACTTTGTAAGCAGTATAAAGTTCAACAGTTTATTCATTTATCTGCACTGGGAATTAACTATGCATTAGATTCAGAGTATGCAAAAAGCAAACTGGAAGGTGAAATTAATATTCAAAAAAACTTTCCTTTAGTTACAATATTAAGACCTTCAGTAGTTTACTCTGTTGACGATAATTTCACTACAAATTTTATGACATTATTGAGTAGACTGCCAGCTTTTCCTCTTTATTATAATGGAGATACAAAATTTACTCCAATTCATTGTTCTGATTTAACTGATATTATTTATCATGTTATTTTAAAAGATATATATTCCAAGGTAATTGAATGTGTGGGACCTGAAACTCTTTCATTAAAAGAAATTTTAAAAAAACTATTAAAGCTTATTAATAAGAACAGAATTCTAATTCCACTTCCATTATTTATGGCAAAAATTTCAGCAAATTTATTCCAATTATTTCCAAAACCGTTACTGACAGTAGATCAGCTTAAACTTTTAAAATATGATAATATTCCATCAAAAAAATACCAAACTAATTCTGATATAGGAGTGCCAAGCACAAGAACATTTGATTACGAGGTTGGGAAATACTGCTACATGTGGAGAGAAGGTGGGCAGTTTTCGACAAAAAAGTATAACTCTAATAATTCTTAATAGAAATTGTTAAACTAAAGTTATATAATTTATTTTATGTTAATTAATACTATTTATTTTTTGATATTTTGTATTTTTTTATTTTTAACATATTTGATTATTAAATCTATAATCAGAGGTATTAATGGAAAAAGCAAAAATAAAAAAAATTAATATTAAAAGAAATAGCTTTAAGCAGTACTAATTTTCTTTTCAGTGTATTGTGGAGTTTCCTCATCCTTATCAGTAGGCTCTTCTTTTCTTCCTTTTGGCTGATAGGCATAAAGTAAATGAAGTTTACAATATGAAAAATCTTTTAAAGAAGATCTTCCACAAAAATAAAATTCTTCTTCTTCTGGATGTCCGATAGGCCACTTGCAAGAACTTTCATCCAGTTCTTCTAGTTTTTTAGGATTCTCTGGTTCAAAATCTTTTTCAATAATTAAAGACTGAAATTTATTTTTTTTCCCACGTCTTTGTTTGGAATTATTTTTTTCCTCGTTGGCCTCAAAATTATGACTTGTTGAAGCGGTTCTGGTTTTAATTTTTGAGGATAGATTTAACCTATGAGCCTTGCCAATAACTGCATTTCTGCTTAATCCACCTATTATTTCAGCAATTTGACTAGCCGTACTTCCTTTACCCCAAAGTTCTTTTAATTTATTTACTTTTTCATCGTTCCAGCTCATAATCTATATTTAGTGTGTTAATTAATTTTTATAACTATATACAGATCACATAGGTTTACAAAAAAAACAATAGGTAATTTTGTTTTGTACACAAATAACAAAAAAAATTTATAAATGATTACTTATGGTTGAATTAGATAAAAAATATCAAATGAGTGTTAAGAAATTTGGTTTTATAAACTGGATTGGTTTTAAAAGTTTGTGGCTGAAAGAATGCAATAGGTTTTTGGCAGTTTGGCAACAAACTTTACTATCTCCACTTGTATCAAGTTTATTATTTTTATCTGTCTTATCTCTAGCTTTAGGAGACAGCAGAAGTGAAGTGCTAGGTTATTCTTTTATAACTTTTTTAGCACCAGGGTTAATAGCAATGAGCATAATAACCCAAGCATTTAGTCATTCTACATCTTCATTGATGATAGGAAAAATTCAAGGAAATATTGTTGATATGTTGTACGCTCCTTTATCAGCATTAGAAGTTTCAATGGCAATTATACTGGCAGCACTTACAAGAAGTTTTATAATTGCATCAATTTCAATAAGTGTTTTTGCTCTAATAGTCGAAATACATATAAACAATATTTTTTATATTTTAATTTATGGATTTTTAAGTGCCTTTATTTTAGGAAGTTTAGGTTTTATTACTGGTCTTTGGGCAGAAAAATTTGATCATACAGCAACAGTTACTAACTTTATTATTACACCACTAAGTTTCTTATCAGGTGTATTTTATTCTATTGATAAATTGCCAGGATTTTTTCAAACCATAAGTCATTTAAATCCATTTTTTTATATGATTGATGGTTTTAGATATGGTTTTTTAGGAAAATCAGATGGCTCAATAAGTATCGGGCTAATATATTTAACGATATTAAGCTTTGCAATATGGTATGTAGCTTTTTACCTTTATAAAACAGGTTATAAAATTAAGACATAATTTATGAGTGCTTTAGCAAATAATTATAAAAGAAGAAAAATTTCATTTAAGAGTGGAAGGGGAAGCTATTTATATTCTACCAATGGAAAAAAATATTTAGATTTTGTTCAAGGTATAGCAGTTAATTCTCTTGGACATGCCAATCCATATTTAGTAAAAGCGATTAATAAACAATCAAAAAAGTTGTGGCATGTGTCTAATGCATTTATAATTCCTGAAGGTGAAAAATTAGCTCAAAGATTAAAAAAAAAAACTTTTGCAGATTATATAATTTTCCAAAATAGTGGAGCAGAGGCGACAGAAGCTGCAATTAAGATTGCTAGAAGATACTTTTATTCAATAGGACAACCAAAAAAAAATAGAATTCTTTGTGTCAAAAATTCATTTCATGGAAGAACACTTGCTACAATTTATGCTAGTGGGTCCAAAAAGATGACTGAAGGTTTCGGACCAAAAGTTGATGGATTTGATCATTTTGAATTTGGAGATCATAAAGCACTAAAAAAATCCATAACGAGTAGAACAGCCGCAATTATGATAGAAACTGTAATGGGTGAAGGAGGAATAAAAGTGATCCCAGATTGGTGTCTACAAGGATTAAGAAAAATTTGTAATAAGAAAAAAATATTATTAATTTTAGACGAAGTCCAGTGTGGAATAGGCAGATCTGGAAATTTTTTTGCTTTTGAAAATGCAAAAATTAAACCAGATATTGTGCCAATAGCAAAAGGTATTGGAGGTGGTTTTCCACTTGGAGCAGTTTTAATGAATAAAAGAGTGGCATCTGGAATGACAGCAGGAACTCATGGCTCAACATTTGGTGGAAATCCATTGGCAATGTCTGTTGGGAATGCAGTTTTAGATCAAATATTTAAAAAAGGATTTCTTACTAATGTTAAAAAAATATCAAAATACTTTTATTCTGAATTGAATAAATTAAAGAAAGAATTTCCAAAGGTAGTTAAAGAAGTAAGAGGTGTTGGTTTGTTAATTGGATTACAACTACACAATGATCAAACAAAATTTATTCAAAAATTAATGGACAATAAGTTATTGACAATTAGAGCAGCAGAAAATGTTATAAGAATACTGCCGCCACTTAATGTTAAAAAACAAGAAATAGACCTATCTATAAAAATAATTAGAAAAGTTTGCTTAACAGAAAAGTAAAAATGAATCATTTTATTACACTTAAAGATATACCTGCGATAGATCTTAGAAGGATTTTAACTGATGCAAAAAAAAGAAAAGATAAAAGAAAAAAATTTAGCACCCTAGAAGTTGATAAAGACACCCCTCTGAAAGGAAAGTTACTTGTTCAAATGTTTGAAAAATCTAGTCTTAGAACAAGACTAAGTTTTTATCTTGCAATAAAGCAGTTAGGAGGTGGAACCATAACGCTTAGGGCAAATGAACTACATCTTGGAAAAGGAGGAGAGAGTTTAGCTGATACAGCAAGAATTTTATCAACTTATGGTGATGGTTTTATGTTGAGAACTGATAGTGATAAAAAAATAGAGGAATTTAGTAAATATTTAACAATACCTGTTATTAATGGATTGAGCCCCTCATCACATCCAACACAAGTTTTATCAGATATTTTTACTGTTGAAGAAATCAAAAAAAAACCTATTTCGAGATTAAATATCTGTTGGATTGGTGACTCAAACAATGTTCTCAATAGTTTAATTGCAGCTTCTGTTAAGTTTTCTTTTAGATTAAGCGTTGGTTGTCCTAAAAATTATGAGCCTAAAAAATTTGTACTTGATTGGGTAAAAAAAAATAATGGAAAAATTAATATTTATAATGACGCTAAAAAAGCAGCAAAAAATTCTGATGTTATCTTTTCAGATAAAGTTATTTCTTTAAATGATAAAGTTAATAAAAATAAAAAGATTAGAGATTTTAAGAATTTTCAAATTAACTCTAAATTAATGAGTTTTGCTAAAAAAAATGTAACCTTTTTGCATTGCCTACCAAGAGGTACGGAGGTATCAAGTGAAGTTTTTTTAGGAAAAAACTCAAAGGTATGGCTACAGGCACTTAATAGAGTGCATGTTCAAAAAAGTATTCTGTTATATTGTTTTGGTAAGCTAAGGTAGTAACTTAGGACTGTCGCTGTTTTGATTTAAGTATTTAATTACAGAAGCTCTATCTTTTTCTTTTCTTAAACCAGCGTAGGACATTTTAGTTCCCTTCAAATAAGAGGAAGGCTTTGTTAAGAAACCGTTTAGCTCTTTAAATGTCCATTCTTTTCCATATGATGCTAAAGCTTTAGAGTACTTGTAATCATCCACACCACCAACAGCTCTTCCAACAACATTGTACAACGCGGGACCAATTTTATTTTTCCCACCCTTGTTTATTGAGTGGCATGCTGCACATTTTTTAAAAATTTTTTCTCCACTTGTAATATCGCCCAATGCCATAACTGCAGTAATATCAATTTTTTCTACTATTTCAGTTTTTTGAGAAGTTCCAGAAGCTAATTGGCTTTCCATCTCAACATGATATCCAGCAGTTTTTGGCTTCTTAACATGAAAAATGCCATCTGCAATTTTTCCTAAGCCGATTATAAGTAGTACCACCATTAAGATTGCAGCAATAATTTTATTTAGTTCGAACGAATCCATTTAATTTTAATTATTTTGACATATAACATGATAATTAAAAAAATACTTAATTTTTAATTTTATAATTTTGCGTCTGTTAGACGCATAAAGTTGGTAATTTTATAATGACAAAAACACTAATATTAATCCCATCAAGAATGGCTGCAACCAGATTGCCTGGAAAACCACTTCTAAAAATTAACAATCTATCCATAATTTCGCATGTTTTTAAAAGAGCTCAAGAAGCTAATATTGGTGAAGTAGTGGTTGCTACTGAAGATCAAGAAATACTAGAAGATGTTCTTAAAAATGGAGGCAAAGCAGTTTTAACAGGCCGTGATCATAAAACAGGTACAGATAGAATTTTTGAAGCATATAAAAAACTTAATATAAAAAATATTGATTACATATTAAATCTACAGGGAGATGAACCAAGCATTAATAAAGATGATATAATTAATCTAAACAACTTAATGATTAATAGCGAATCAGAAATAGGAACATTAGCTGCAAAAATTCAAGATAATAAAATGTTAAATGATAAAAATGTAGTTAAGGTTATTGTGAAAAGCAAGTTAGAAGGAAATAATTTTCCCATAGCTTTAAATTTTACTAGAGATAATTTATCGATAAATAATAAAAATATTTATCACCATATTGGAATCTATTCATATAAAGTTAGTATATTAGAAAAGTTTATCGGCTTGAACCAAACAAACAATGAAAAGAAAAATAAATTAGAACAATTAAGAGCTCTAGATAACAAATTAAAAATAAATATAGCTTTAGCAAAATCTTCTCCTATAGGGGTTGACACGGAAGAAGATTATCTGGCTATAAAAAAGATTATGGAATATAAAATATAAAATGAACAAAATTTATTTTCAGGGGACTTTTGGTGCCTACTCTCATATTGCGGCACTTGAATTTGAACCTAATGCAAAAATTATACCTTGTAAAACTTTTGATGAATGTTTTTTAAAAGCATCACAAGAAAGTGATTCAAAAATAGTAATACCTGAGTCAAATCGTATTACAGGAAATATTGGAATTGAGTATTTGATTTTTAAATATAGATTAAATATATATGCAGAACATTTCTTGAAAATTGAACATAATTTATTAGGACAGCCTGGAAGTAAGATAAGTGACATAAAAAATGTTTTTTCTCACGCTCAAGCTTTATCTCAGTGCTCAAATTTTATTAAGAAAAAAAATCTAGTTGAGCATATTAGAGCAGACACAGCAGGTTCTGCAGAAACAATTTCACACAATAAAATTAAAAGTGAGGGTGCAATTGCTTCATCATTAAGTGCTAAGACTTATAAACTTAAAATACTTGCAACTAATGTTGAAAACGAAGTTAGTAATGCTACTCGATTTTTAGTCATGGGTAAGAAAATCTCACAACCAGATTTTGGTAATAAAAAATATATAACATCTTTTTTATTTAAATTAAAAAGCAAACCAGCTGCTCTTTATCAGTCACTTGGTGGCTTCGCTATCAATGGTGTAAATCTAACAAAGCTTCAGAGTTATCCTGAGCAAAACTCATTTGAGTCCTACTTTTTCTTGTGTGATCTAGACGGTCACATAGAAGATCAAAAAGTGCAAAAATCATTAGAAGAATTAGGACTTCATTGCCAAGATTTTCACGTGCTAGGTGTTTTTGAGGCTGATAAATTTAGAGAAAAATAAATTAGAAACTTTTCTTGTAGATTAGAAAACATTACTGTTATAATAACTCTGGAGGCTAGAGGTGGATGTTGCTTGAACCCGACCAGATCTTAACAGAAGCAGTCGTAGAGACAGTTTTTCAGGTTCTAGTCTCCTTAAAAAATGAATAAAAATACAAAAGTTTTAGCTTTAAAATATAGACCACAAATATTTGATGATCTTATAGGTCAAGATGTTGTTGCTGAAACAATAACGAATTCAATAAAAGCAAATAAGGTGCCTAATGCCTATCTTTTTACAGGGATTAGAGGAATTGGAAAAACGACTACAGCAAGAATAGTGGCAAAATCACTAAATTGTTTGAACGGGGTTGATAATCTTTGTAAAGAAGAGTGTTGCGAAAATTGCA
>Ga0307995_1000605_pt1 | contig 24464 bp, 50 predicted proteins | sample EllFjometagen262_FD_203132 | JGI IMG/M metagenome (GOLD analysis project Ga0307995, IMG submission 203132) | Marine microbial communities from Ellis Fjord, Antarctic Ocean - #262 | ecosystem: Environmental > Aquatic > Marine > Unclassified | place: Southern Ocean | collected 2014-11-02 | reverse complement strand
TGGAAGATTTGAAATGGAAATATCTTATACGTTCAGCAGTTCGAGCAAAAAACATTATGATGACTGGACCGAGTGGGTGTGGTAAAACCATGGCCGCTAAAGCATTGGTTACTGCATTAGATAGACCAGATTTCTACTTTAATCTTGGAGCAACACAAGACCCGAGAGCAACCTTAATTGGTAATACTCACTTCTCTAAAGATAAAGGAACATTCTTCTCAGAATCTGCATTCGTATCGGCAATCAAAACACCAAACGCGGTGATTCTATTAGATGAGTTATCAAGAGCACATCCAGATGCATGGAACATCTTAATGACCGTTTTAGATAATGGACAAAGATATTTGAGATTAGATGAAGCAGATGGTTCACCAATCGTGAATGTTGCAGAGGGAGTTACCTTCATAGCAACCGCAAACATTGGTAATGAATATACTTCAACTCGTGTAATCGATAGAGCAATCCTTGATAGATTTGTAACAATTGAAATGGATGTTTTAACTGATGAAAAAGAATTTGGATTACTTAAATTCATGTTTCCTGAAGTTGAAGAAACTACTTTAAAAGCAATTGCTGAAATATCTCACCATACAAGAACTCAATCAATGAGTGAAAATGGAAAACTTACTTCAATGGTTTCCACAAGAGCATCTGTTGAAATGGCAGGTTTAATCTATGATGGATTCAATTTAGAAGAATCCGCTGAAATATCAATCTTTCCATTCTTTTCACAAGATGGTGGTGTTGATTCTGAAAGAACTTACATTAAACAATTAGTTCAGAAATACCAACAAGATGAAAATGGTGAACCGTTATTCAAAGAAATTGATGATACGGAAGCAACTGATGAAATCCCAATGTTTTAAAAATGAGTAAAGAATTAGAAACTGAAATTACAGTAAACGGTTATACGTTTGAATTGAATGATGATTGTTATAGTTGCAGGGGTTCTGTGTATTATGATGATGACCATGATGAAATGGCTGAACCAGGATTAATGGAAGCCGCATACAAATTGGAAGATATTCTGAAGGAACAAGGAGTTAATTCAGAATCAGGATATTCAGAAAAAGGGTGGGTTGATGTATCTATCTTAAATTAATAAACAAATGACAGATTTTTTACTAACGTATTTTATAATTGGATTCATTTGGCTTATAATTTGGGATTTGGGAATAAAGAAAATGCCAAGTAACGGAACGAGATTACGATATCTTTTTCTTTGGCCATTCACACTCATCGCATTTATAGTAGGATTTATTCAATCATGGAATAACCACACAAAACAATAACTATTGAAAACTGAACCACACAACGAAATGACTGAATCTCATAGAAAGGGATTACAGAAAATAATGGAATGGTATTGGAAAGTTGCACACAACCAAAATTTAATATCCAAAGAGGATTATGAATTAGTTTATGACCTTTGGAATAATGGTGTAACGAGGTATGGAACACATCTCCAGAAACGGTTAAACGAAATCAGAGAAATCTACAACGATAAAGACCAATGGTCATAAAAGTATTTGAAAAAAGACTTGTGTAATTGGAAAAGATTTCGTATATTGGTATTATAAAATATAAATCATGAGAAAAAAGAAAGAACCTGTATTATATACTTCAGAAGTATTAAACAGAACTATTGAAATTACAAGACCTTGGAACAACGATATGTATGACCATAACGATGAAGTTGCAGAGTTAATGAAAACCGAACTTAGTAAAAAACTATTAGAGGCATATGCATCTGATAAGGAAGTTACTATGAGAAGTATCGGTAAAATTATCCATCCATCTGGATATGGTGTTGGTTTCAATTTTCATGAAATATATGATAGTCTTAATAAAGAAATAGAACAACTTCAGAACTTTTGGTTAAACGAAGAGTATCCATATGGAGTTGAACAAGGACTTTTATCAAAAATTAAACATGAATTTGTAGGATATTAAAATTATGAGTGATAGAGAAATAATGAATGCTAAAGTAGGAATTCCCGAATGGTGGAAACCTGGTATTGCATTTCTAAAAGAAGAATGGATAAAACATCCTTATTTAAAACAATTTTCAAAAGTAGGATGTACTCCAAAAAATCTATGTACCTGTTCAAAACCAAAGTTGGTAGAACTATGGGAACATGATTCGTGTGTACGTGGTAGAATTGATACAAATGTTTGCATCAAATGTACAAACGTACATTCATTTAATATAATCAGATAATAGTAATGGAAAATTTAGAAAAAGTACAAAATCATTTTAATTTCAAATTCGTTGAGAATTGGAATGACGGATTAGATTTCTTTATATACGAGGAAAACACCGCAGATGGATACTCGGTTTATGTTGCAACTGATGATCCTCAAAACATAGTAATTAGCGAAGATGTTTACTATTATGATTCCGATTTAAGCATTGCATTTATTGAAGCAGTTGAAGACCACACACCAGAATTAACAACAATGGAAATCTATGTTGAAGATGTAGAAGAGTATTGGTTGGAAGAGGCAATTGATGAATTGGCATTAACAATAGATAATAATTTAGATACAGAAACATATGAGTAAAACAAAAGAAGATTGGTTAGAAGAATTAGTAGGAAAGTATTCCATTCCATCCGATGACACAGAAGTAAAGGACAAACGAGGAATGCTTTCAGAAAACCAACTAAAAAATTTAAGTAATGGGAAGAGTTAAAGAGATGGCAATAGATTTGCAATTAAATCCAAGTGATATAGAAAATGAATTGTATTTTCGAAATGATTATGATTATCAATATAGCGAGTGGTTAAAATCAGAAGAATTTGTAGAATATATAAATGCTGAATTAGATAGTACACGACCACGATATTCGGAATTTGATATCATGAAGGCAACTCGATACGCAAGTGAACAAATTACTATAAATCCAGAAGAGGTTGGTAAGCAAGTTTATGATATGTTATACTCAGAAAAAATTGAAGAATATTTATGTTGCAAAAAGATATAATGTATAAAGATTATATAGAAAATATAGAAGATTTTCCAATAAAGGGAATTCTATATAGAGATATCCAACCATTACTTGAATCATCATCTATATTTAACAAGGCAATCGATGAGATGTTTAACTTATTAGATACCGTACCTGATTATTGGGTTGGTATTGAATCACGAGGATTTATATTCGCATCTGCATTATCTATAAAATTCGGTGGTGGAGTAAAGTTAATCAGAAAAGCAGGTAAACTTCCCAACAAAGATTTAAAGAGTATTGGTTACAATTTAGAATATGGAACTGATAACATTGAAATGAAAATGGGCAGAGGAACTGTTATACTTGTAGATGATGTGTATGCAACAGGTGGTACAATGACTGCCTCAAGTGAATTATGTGAAATTAGTGGATATGATATCATCGGTAAGATTTGTTTACTCGATGTTGGTATCAACGAAGATACAGATGTTCAAAGTTTAATATATTATTAAAAGAGAAAATGGTTATGGGTAAAACTTACATAATAAATACAGGTTGTAGTTATGGCGTAATGTTTCGTTCCATGAAAGAATTTACAAAAGGTAATGATTCTAATTTTGAAGTTATAGATTTACATTGTGATTCGTTTGGTAGTGGATATCAAAAAAGAAGTATTATCTATACAGTTTCTAAACTATTATCTGAAGGTATTTCACCAGAAAATATATTGGTAATAGTTGAATGGTCTCAGCCTAATAGATTATTTACTGAAATACCTAAAGAACTGTGTAAAGAAATATTAGAACATGATGATTTAGAAGGCACATTTATTTTAGATAATAACTTTAATCTTAAAGAACAAAGTAGTAAATTTATCCAAAAATACAAATCATTAAATGTTATTTTCGGAGATAGAGTTTACACAAATCCTGATGTCGATGATTTAACATATTTTGACAATAAAGACATTGAGTGGTATTTGAGCGAATATAAAAAGAACTGTCATATATCACACAAGAAAATTGATAGATTTGAAAATTACCTACAAAATATTGTAGATACTCAATCATTTTTATCATCAAAGAACATTGAACATATATCATTTTTAATGAATAATACATTCACAAACTATGATTCAAAATCACATATAAAAGATTTTTCTGATTATTTAACAGAACTTTGGAATCAAATTGATTTTTCTAAATTTGTATTTCATAATGATTTCGGTGGAATTGATGAGTTTTCAATGGAAAGATTTGGAAACATTGCATATCTAAGTGGAGCTAATACATGGGATATACCCGAAGATGGAAATGTGATGTCATTTGGAGCGCATCCACATGATTCTGTGTATATAAATTTCTTTGAAGAATATATTTATGATAAGGTGAAAAAGTATTTCGGAAAACTAACATTCAACTACTCAGATAGGTGGTCAGTAGATAAACATAATGCAATAAGAAAATAATAAATGAGTAAAATAATATTAGTATCAGCAACGCCATTAGAACATGGGGGATTAAAAGAATTAAACGGTATTCCGATTTTTCATATAGGAATTGGAAAGATAAGTGCTGCATCAAATCTAACTGAAATACTTTGGAACGAAGAACCAGATGTTGTTATAAACTTCGGTTCATGTGGTAACTTAAAAGACCACAAAATAGGTGAAGTATTGGAAGTTGGTGAAGTTATAAACGATATGGATACGGCAGGATTATCTGAAATACCAGTTATAAAATTAAGTGAAGAGGGGGTAAAATGTTTCACAACAGATACAATATACGATGGTTCACATGAAAGATACACAGACTCATATAACAAATCCGTTAAGGAATGTGGTATTGTAGATATGGAATGTTATGCACTTGCACATGTGTGTAAAGAACGTGATATACCATTTCATTCATATAAGTGGGTAAGTGATGATGGAACACCAAGTCATTGGGTAGAGAACTGTAAAGTAGGATTTGATAATTTCAAATCAATCCTCAGTAATATAACATCTACTGCAAATATAACGGTAACTGAAAGACATATTGAACCAGAGAAGATAGAATTGGATAACAATGGTAATATAATTAAACAATAACACTATGAGTAACGAAATTGATAATGAGGGGTTTATTAGATTAGCAAAAGCAATATTAGATAATGAACCAAGTGAACGAGTAGATGAACGAGATGATATAAATCTTATAGGTGGATTAACAATGCCTGTAAAAAATACAAATAAATTAAAGATGGAGAATAAGAATCATTTAAATTTTGATGAATTAATCAAAAATGTAATCCAATGGGCAGATGATAAATCAATCCTTAAACCAGAAAACGCATCAAAACAGATGTTAAAGGTGATGGAAGAAGTTGGTGAAACTGCTGGTGCATTGGCAAAGAATGACCAAGTAGAATTAAAAGATGGAATTGGAGATGCTTTTGTAACTTTGATAATCTTAGCAAAACAATGTGGATTTACTCCAGAAGGATGTTTAGAAGCAGCTTGGGATGAAATAAAGAATAGAACAGGTAAAACTGTAAATGGGGTTTTCATAAAAAACTAAACCATGAGGGAGTTGATATTAAAATTTTACGGAGATACTGATGAAATTCTATTCGCAGATGGACTTGATGAGGCTATTATAGGATTTGAACCTAATCTTTGGAAAGTAGTTTATTCTCGTAATAAATGTATTGAAATTACAAGTATTGATATGGATGAACTTGAAGCAACTGAATATTTAGAATTTAACACATTCGGTGCATATGTTGGTGAAAAAACACCACTATGGATTGAAGATTTCAAATGGAATATATAATGAACGAAACAGATAAATCTTGGAATTGTGCAAGTTGTGGTAGTTTGAATGCATCGTGGTTGGAAACATGTGGAGGGTGTGATAGCGATAATCCATCACTTATAGTTGATACCGTATTTACATTAAATACATCAACTACAACCGATACAATGAATTGGGGAGAAGGTAAAGAAACATTCGGTATTCAACAACCAGTATATGAGGGTAGATATCAAATCGGAGATGGTAGTTTGAATGTATCATTTTCAATAGGAAAGAAACCACATTACATACACAGATGGTTTTGTAAATGGTGTTTGGGATGGAAATGGATAGATAATTAACATCACAATATCCACATAAATTTTAATTCTAAATATATATATTAGTATGGGATTACTTGAACGTGGTCAAATAAAATAAGTATAATCAATCCAAATTAAAATGGAAGTTATTAAAAACAAATACGGAGCAGAACGAGTTATAGAAAAAATCAACTCAGAAACTCTTAGAGTAATGGGTGAATCGATTTTTTCAAGACAATCGGAAGATGATGATGGAAAATTAACAATGTTTGATTTTGAAGGAGGACCTTGTTTAACGGTTGGTGGTAAGATTAAATTCATACAAGCCAATTGGAATATAACAAGTATAGTTCAAGAAGAAGAAAAACACGAAGGTTTGGTTTCAGTTAAAATAGGAATCAAACTATAATATGTCTAAAGAAACCGTACTTCACGTGTACATCGGAGATGATGATATTCAATCATGGACACAGGGACCTGGTAAATTGGTTCTTATGCCAGAGATGTTTAACTGTTGTAAAACGGTAGTTAATGATGATCTTGAAAAGCTTCAATTTGCAAGAGTAGAGGCAACCATTCGTGGTAAAAAGAAGGCATTTGATTTCTTTGTAGAAGTTGAGGGAATTCATGATACTTTAGAAAAATTAATGGAGTGGGCACTCGAAGAAGAGAAGTACGAAATGTGTGCAGAAATAAAGAAATTAGAACAAACATTAGAAAAAGATAATACGTTTTGAAAATATTAGTTATAGGAGATAGTTGTACAGATGTTTTCGTATATGGTAGTTGTAAGAGACTTTGTCCCGAAGCACCGATACCTGTATTCAATCCATCAAAGACCATAACCAATCAAGGTATGGCAGGTAATGTTGTTGAAAACTTAAGGTCATTGGGTATCAGAAAAACTGAACTAATAACCAACAACGAACAAATCATAAAAACAAGATACGTAGAAACTAAATCAAATCAGATGCTCCTTAGAGTAGATGGTAATGATAAAGTTTCTAATTCATTTGATTATCGTAAGGTAGATTTTGATTCATATGATGCAGTTATTGTATCTGATTATGATAAAGGATACCTTACTTATGATAATATAAAGAAAATTGGAGAGAAATCTAAGTTATCTTTCATTGATACAAAAAAGACAATTGGTAGTGGAGATTACTTTAAAGATTACACCTTTGTTAAGATGAACGAAGAAGAGTGGGAGAATTGTATTGATAAAGGAGCAGTTTACTCCGAATGGAAGGATAAGCTCATAGTTACAATGTCCGAACGAGGATGTATGTATAATGAAAAAACATACTCAGTAGATAATTCTATTGAAGTTAGAGATTTAAGTGGTGCAGGTGATACTTGGATGGCATCATTTGTGTATTCATATGTTGATACTAAAAATATAGAAAAATCAATTGGGTTTGCAAATGATAACGCAACAATAGTAGTACAAAAAAGAGGAGTTACAACGATATGAAACATACTAAAATATTTGTAAATGGATGTTCCTTTAGCCAATCACAGGGAATTTCCCATAAAAACACACTTTGGAAACCGTGGACCGATTTCTTAGTAGAAGAGAATCAAATTTCAGTAGTTAATTGTGCACAATCATCACAAGGACAGGGTAGAATCGTAGATAGTACAATTAATGGTATAATAAATCAAATTGTACCTATCGATTATGTTATAATTCAATGGTCTGCTGTTGGTAGAGGTATGGTTTCCAATCAATCTGATTATATTAATCATTTATTGAAATCAGGACAACCAGAATTATTGCCATTTGAAGATGAATATTTTAATAAAGATTTACCACTAGATGTGGTTACTGATTTCGCAAATCAGATTGATTATTTTTATTACAAAAATACATTAACTAAAATTATTTCTTTAAAAAGCTATTTAGAAAATAACAACATACCATATCTTTTCTTTTGGGGATGGCAACAAATCACAGATGAAATGACCAATAGTTCAAAGGAACTCAAAAAATTATTAAATGTTGCATATGATGGAAATTGGTGGTTGTATGGCAATCATGGAGGATTATCAGAATACGCAATTGATATGTTAGGTGAAGATAACGCCATAATTCCTAATGATTTTCACCCCACAACAAAATCACATGAATTATTTTATCATAATATAATCCAACCAATAGTAGTACAAAAAAGAGGAGATGTAACGATATGAAAATAGATTTAAAAGATAAAAAACACTTAATAGTTTCTGGTTGTTCTTTTACAATAGGACACAATCTTCATGATGATGGTAGTTGGGGATATCATTTATCCAAACTACTTGATGTGGAATTTCATAATATAGCAAGAGGTGGTGCCGGAAATGAATATATTTGTGATTCTATTATACGTTATATTATTAATTTACAAAATAACTATACTGAAGATATAACAAAAGATTGTATTGTTGGAGTTGCATGGTCTGAATTAACGAGATTATTAAATCCAATACCACTTGAAAACGGGGGACACAGAGAAACAGATACAGTACGACCACAAGATTTTTTAAAAGATGGCAAATACTATAATTACAAGGATGCATCAGAATTTTTCTCTGATATTCCATTTTGTGTTTATAGAACATATATGGCTATTATTAAATTAACATATTTTTTACAAGCAAATAACATACCTTATTTTTTTATAGATGCTATCAATACAACAAAAGTAGAAATTAAAAAAGAAACACCAGATATATTCTTTTTAGGAGGAGATGATTATTCCAGTATCTCTTTTAGTCTTAAGGAACATTGTTATTGGTTTAAAGAAACTATAAATCGAAATATTAATTCTAAGTTTTTTAATAAATTTTTAACAACGTGTGAATATCCCACCATTAGTGATTATTTATGGCATGATGATGGTACACATTATGATGAACTTACAAAAGATAACGATGGACATCCAGGTGAATTTGCATCAAAACAAATAGCGGAATCGATATATAATCAAATAAAATGAGAAACAACGCAACATTTATTGACAAACATCAGTTAAAATTGTTAGGTGAGTTGGACAAGTGGATTTACAATGAAACTTGGAAAACCACCAAAGAACAAGATATTGCAAATGAAGTACGTACTCTAATTACTGTGATAGAAAACAGAGGCCATTACTGGGAAAGTGAGGCAGATTTACTAAATGAACTTAGAGAACAATTTATACAATCAAAAAAGAGAAGATGAGAAAATACTTACCAACATTAGGAGAACTTATTGATAGGTTATCAATAATTCAAATAAAGGAATTAAAAATTCCAAATCATAAAGATGAATATGCTCAAGAAATTGAGGATATTGTTCATGATATAAATCAAATCATTGATGATAAAGAAATTACCATTGATGGTGAGTTGATACGTGCAATGATTGTATTATCTCAAATGAACTTACATATTTGGGTAAATGAAGATAATGCAAGAAGTGGTGAAGATGGAGGAAATCAGTTGATGTTAACACATGGATTGAATGGTATCCGTAATACTGCTAAGAATAAGATACAAGAAGTAGTGGGTGGTAGAAAAGATTATAAAATCGATTGTATTGCTAATGAATTTAAAGATTGGGAAGTATCGTGGTAAAAAATAAACTTCATATATTTGGGTGTTCTCATTCAACTGATATTCATTGCCAAATGACCGATGTTACAGTTAAATGGTGGGGACCTTGTTTATCAGAAAAACTTGATTTAACATTCTATCCAATGGGTGGTAATAGCGGTAAAAATATTGAGTATATTTTATTAAGTATTTATGATAGAATGATAAACGGACATATTTCAAAAGATGATACGGTTATATTAAATACATCATATCCATTACGGTATGGTTCACCACGATTACAACAGTTTGCGGATGTTGCAACATCTGATAGAGATGATACTGGTTTCAAAAATAGAATAAAGGATTATCAGGATCATAATAAAGATGAACTAAATGAGAAACTAACTTTTGATTTATGGTATAAGCAAACATACGCATCATGGAAATTGTTGGATTCTATTTGTGATAATGTATATCAATGGACGTTATTACCAACCGATGATTTAGATTTAATGCATCAAGAGATATATACTTCAATAATCCACCCCAAATCAGATAAGAGAATTACAGATGTGTATGGTATGCAATATCCAATAGAAGTTGAAAAAACAGGAATTAATAATTGGAATGGATTAATATCACCTCCTATTGAATTTGGTGATTGGGATGAATGGATACAAAAAGTTCCATTTAAATGGAATGATTGTCATATGCATCCAAGTAGACATTCATTATTTGCTGAATTATTTTATAACCACATAAATGAAAATAAAAGAAACTAAAAAACGAACATTAATTAAGACAGTAAGTTGGAGAATATTTGCTGTATTGAATTCATTTTTAATATTAACATTCAATATAACAGATGATAATTTTCTCAATGCAATATACATGAACATCACAGGTTTTTGTGTATTTTTTCTGTTTGAGAGAATTTGGTCAAAAATTAACTATGGAAGGTATGGAGAAAAATGATAAATAAAAAAACATCATGGGAACTTGCCAAAAAACAACATGGTTTTGGTAGAGTAAAGATAGATGACTTTTTAGATGAGGAAACTTGTTTAAAGTTATACAACGAATGTGTCAATGCACCAAAGGGTGGATGGACAGTTTTCACACGTGCTGGTTCTCGTATGGAAGAATTCAATGATTTGATTTCATTACCAACGGCACATAGAGTTACGTATGATATTATGCATAGTGGTGAATTTATTTATGAATTGGAACAGATGACAGGAACGGTTGGATTATTACCAGACCCACACTTAGTAGGTGCTGGTTATTCCATAATAAGAAATGGCAAAGATTTAAGTTGTCATTATGATTTTAATTGGAATGATAGATTAAGACTTCATAGGAAACTAACTACTCTTCTTTACATCACACCTGATTGGAAAGATGAATGGGGAGGACATATTCAATATTGGGATGATAATATAGATGTCAATCCAAAATCGAATCTAATAGAATCAGTATCACCTAAATTTAATCGATTAGTTATAAGTGAAAATATTAACAAAGGACCATATCACAAAGTAAGTGGTGTAACTGCTCCAGATGATGTTTATGGTAGATGTGCAATTAGATTCTTTTATTATGTATCTTCATCAGAACATGATAAGGAAAATCCACCACATAGAAGTACTTATAAATCAAACGAGTATTCACATCATAAATTACATGAGGATGAAAATTGGGAAGGTCATTTTGTAGGTAAAGGTGGTGAAGATTATGGATATAAACCAACGTAGATAAGAATGAAATACATACTAACATCAGGATGTTCGTTTACAAATAACGTTCGTTTAAATCCTAATAATATTAGTGAACTACATGATGGTAGAAAATCATGGCCATATTACTTGCAACAAGAATTGGGCAGTGATTATAAAGTTTTAAATTATGGTGGAGCAACGAATGATAATGTGAGTATTTGTAGAATTCTATTATATCATACAAAACGATTGATAAGTGAGGGAGTATCACCAGAAGATATAATTTTAATAGGACAATGGTCTGACCCAAATAGAGAATCAACTTGGATTAAACATGAATTCACAGAAGAGGATAGAGAAAAATACGGACATACATTAGTTTATACTGAAAATTGGGATAATGAAAATGGATGTTTCTTTCTTACAGGAGGATACTCACCACCAGATGGTGAAGATACTGCAGTTAAATTCTTGGGTATTGAAAATGCGGTTAAATATTGGGAATTGGATGTTAATTGGAATAACATATTAAACCAATCACTTCATTGGATGGAATCTTGGTCACATTTAGAGAGATTCTGTAAAGATAGTGGAATAAATACATATTGGATGAGTATGAGAAATCCATATTCAGATGAGGCATATGAATGTCATTTCGGTGCACCCCAAAATGATTCAGATAAAACAAGTAAATCTATATGGATGAAACAATATGAAATATTTAAACCATATTTTGATGAAGTTTCTATTGATGGACCAAATCATTGGCATTATAAGAATTACAATGGATTACTTGAATGGACAATTGATAATCGAATGGAAGGTGTTGATGTATTTCAAGAAAGTCCAAACATGACCTATGATGAGTACCTTATAAACCAACCAAATGGATGGGGACATCCATCTGAACCAATGATGAAGAAATTTATTAAAGAAGAATTTATAAAAATATTTAATGGATAATAAAGAATATAACATAAATGACCCATGGGATTGGGTTACACATTTTGAAGATGAATTATCAAATTATTGTGGATATAATCATGCAATTGCTTGTGATTCTAATTCAAATGCCATTAGATTGATTCTACATTATCTTGAAATAACAAATCAGGAGATAGAAATTCCTGCACATACATACGTTTCAGTACCAAATCAAATTATATTAAGTGGTAATAATCCCAAATTCACAGATATTAAATGGAAAGGATTATATCCATTGGGTGATACTAAAATTATAGATGCAGCAACTGCTTTATCAAAAGATATGAGTAGGGGATATGAAGACGGATATATGATATTATCGTTTCACTTAAAGAAGATTCTAAATATAGGACAAGGTGGTATGATTCTAACTAATGATTCTAAATTTAACGAATGGGCAAGACCAATGATATATGATGGAAGACATAAGAACAAAATGTACACAGAAGATGAATTTGAGTGTATAGGATGGCACATGTACATGAGTCCAGAAACTGCTCAACGAGGATTGGAAATATTCAATTCAGATAAGATACAGGATTATAACGAACCATGTGGTAGTAATGAAAAATACAAAGATTTAAGAACCCAAAAAATATACGAAAGATGGATTCAAAACTAAATATTTGTATTATTGGTGATGATATTAGACATCATAGTAGTCTGGATATGAACTATCTATCTAAAACTTTTAATATCAAAGAATTAAAACCCAATTGGCAAGATAATATTGATGAAGATGTGTTTAATGATATGTTCAAGTGGATATTAAAAAACAATGTTCATGTGATTATAACCGAACCCTTCTGGTCACTACCAAATCCAGAAGAAATTAATAAATTTTTTGATAAAATACGAGAACACTCACATCTAAACCATATACCAATTGTATATATGCATGTCATGTTTCCATCTGTTCGAAATATCTCATATGAAGAAAACAGTAGAAAAGGATTTATATATTTGACAGATTTTGCAACAAATCAATTTGATAATTGTATTGAAATACCATTACTTGCAGTTGCTAATATGGATGATTGTATCTATCCTGATGTATGCAATCAACGAAACGAGAAACAATTCATATCCAATCAATTTGAAGATATGTATGAACGAGAATATGATATTAAATTAAAAATAGGAAAACCAAAAACAACACGAGTATTAACTGCTTTAATGTTATTGAAATATGATATATATAATTTTTATACTAATGTAAGTTATTCTAAAGAAGTATCTGATCCAGGAACATATGAGGAAGTACTAGAATTTTTAAAAATAGATTTGGACGATGTTGGTGAATTTGATTCTATTAGTATAATTGATAAATACAAATTATCGGAATATTTTGATAAAATTAAAATAGAATCATACTTGGGACCACAATATGGTAATGGTAAAATGTACACCTCCCGTAAAAAACTTCCAGATTTAGGATATACTGTTGATTTTAATTCTTATTCGGAAGTATATACTGAAAGTATATCATGTGAGATAAAAATCAACACTCTATATCCAAAGTTAATATCCTTCACAGAAAAAACATTTAACAATTTCATATTTAATAAAATTCCATTAGCCGTTGATACTAAAGACAATATTGATTATCTAAAGAAAATCGGATTTAAATTTCCAATCGAACCATGTTATCTTTTACCAGAAGATACATATGATGATATTGCAATGAAATTAGAAAAATGGTGCATCTATTTAAAAACTTTTGATTTTAAAGAATTGTGGCACAAATGGTATTACGCGGATTATGTACATCTATCACCTCTTCGTCATAATCATAATTTAATATATACACTCATGAGATACACCGAAGGAGATTACCAAATGTCAGTTCCAACATATGCATCCACATATAAGTTTATAGAAAAACTATTTCCAGATAAGTTGGAAGATTATAAAAATTGGGATAACCCCAAATACAGATTTTTAATTAAAAAAGGATTGATATGAAAAATATAAATAGAGTATTTTTATTTGGTGATTCTTGGATGGAAGGGCAGGGTACATATTCTGAAATCGATTCCCATGGATCAAATACACAGTTACATGAGCCAAATATTCCATTTGGAGAAGATTTTGGATTTGGTATGGATGAAAAGACAATTAGTGGATGGAGAAAGAAAAACTCATGGAATCTCTTTTTTAAAGAAAAATATGGTTTAAGGGATTCTCAGATAATAAACTACGGTAAACAAGGAAGCGATAACTATTCGATGTTTGAAAAGTTTAATAACCAATTTGATTCATTTGAAAATACTGATTTAATATTATTTGGATTTACTTCCAAATATAGAGATAGTAATTGTGCAATACAATTTGCGTTTAAACATTTACTTAATCAAATGAATCCAATAATCAATCGGTTATCGTTCGAGAAGAATGCCCTAGTTGGTAAAGAAAATGATGATATTAATGAAAATAATCAACTGGAAAATGAATTACCTAAAATTGAAAAAGAAGTAACGAAGGAGTATATGAGAGATCATATGATTTCTGTTTTTGATGAAACTGTTCATGAAAATGTAGCACAGTCAAACTATTTATTTTATGAAAAATGGTGTAAGGTCCATGATATTAACATCTTGTTTTTCGATTTATTTGAACCATATGTTGATAGAAAGTTTGTTAGTGAATTATATGAAGTAGATAAAACGATGTATATTACATACGATGAAAAATCATATAATCAGAGATTAGTTGAGTATGAGCTAGAAAATTACAAATCAGATGCAAAATATAGTATATGGGAAACTGGTCATACCTTTCCTACTGATAGCATATTACATCCAAATCAACATGGATATAAAGTTATTTTTGATGATATAACTACAAACCATGTGGATACAAAATACACATTCATAAAACGATTGATATGATACAAAAGAAAACACCAATATTATACTCAAACGGAGATTCCGTAGTATGGGGCGCAGAATTGGAAAACAAGGAAACTCAACGATTTTCTGGTATATTATCCAAGGAACTCGGTATGATTGATTGTAATAATTCATCTGCTGGTGTTTCAAACGATTACATATATAGGCAAACTATGAGAGATGTAACTCATTGGTTAGAAACAGGTGAGTGTTGGAGTGAAGAAAGCGGATGGGTAACATCAAAAGACCTATTCGTTACAATAGGATGGACATCACCAACACGATTTGAGTGGTGGAATGGTTCATCATACCAACAAGAACGATTATGGACAGGATATGATAAATGGGGTTCTGCTGATAAGAATAGAACCACAGAAGATGAATTTATACTAAATCAAACAGAAGATATACCATCATACATTAGAACATTTAATCACATATTGGCACTAAGTAGTTGGTTGGATGTGAATGGAATAGGATTCAGTTTCTTTAATACATTCTATGAGTATGATTTATCAGTAGAGAATGAACTTGATACGATAGATAATTTTGGTAGAAAGAAAGATCAACTTTGTTTAGATTATATATGGAAGAATTTACCAAACGATTTCACTACAAACACAATGTATGAATATTTAAGAGAAGAGGGAGGAGAATTCTTACCAAGAAATCATCCAACAAAGGAATCTCATATACTATGGGCAAACTATTTAAAAGAAACACGAGCAATGTTCGTGTTCAGAAAAACTAACAAATTGAAATAATGGAAGAACAAAAGAAACCATTTTCTCTTAATCTTAGAGAAAAACGAGCAAGAGAAAACTGCAAATGTAAACAAGGAGATTCATCAAAGGAATGTAAATGTGGTCATTCAAAAGGAGAATCATCATTCACCGAACATTTTAATGACATATTTAATCGAAGATAAATTAGGATATGTGAATTAATTTTCGTATATTTGTACTTACAATATGACACCAGAAGAATACTATTATAACGAACATCCAAAACCAAGTAAATCGGCAATCTATGATATGCGAATAAAATCGTTAAAGTGGATGTTAGGTTGTTATAAAGATGGTACAATACGAAAACGAACTATAATAACACTAATACCAATAACTCAGTTGCAGGATTTACTTGGGTATTTAGAAGAATTAGAACGATACGAAGAATGTTCTATTGTTAAAGAAATAATAGATATAATATACAACTCAAATTTAAAAAAACATTAATGAAAGATTTTTACACAAACAATCCACGTAACTTACATAAAAAAGTAAGTGAAAAGAAACTTACCAAGAAACAAAGGCGAAAGGAGATAATCCAAAATTTAACTGAATGTATAGAGGCGGAGAATAGAAAGACCGGTCAAGGTAACATGGAATTGATGAAGAAATTACAAGAAAGAATAGATACATTAAACGCAAAGAAATAAGAACTCTACATGAAAGAAGAAAATTATAAGAAGTTACTCAGATATCCAAGTAAAGGATACATCGGTGGTGTATGTCATGGAATCGGAGAATTAACAGGGGTAGACCCAATCGTATGGAGAATAATCGCAGTGGTTAATCCATTTACACTAATCTATATCCTATTATGGATATTTCTAAAAAAAGGAGAATAATATGGGAAGTCAATTTTTCGGTAATAAAACCGATAACAAAACAACAACAAAGACCACTAATAATAAGATAAAATCTAAAGGTGGTGGTAAAAAGAGTGGTAGTGGAGTAAAGAAGGCAGGTAGAGGTAAATAATCACTAAAATATTTGGTAAATCCAATTAATTTTCGTATATTTACATTATAAATATAATGATATGAAACCAAAGTTTTTTCCACTAACGTATGAATTAAGAAACCTTTTGCAAACTATTAAAACTGTTGGCGATGAATATCCACATCAATCATTAGTTAATATTACACTAAGTTCAAATCAGTATCATCCAAATGATAGGCAATGGTTAAACGAAGTAAGAGAATATTATATTAATACATCACTCAAATTAAGTTAGTTATGAAGATATATAAGTTAGATAGTAAAGGAAAGGTTAGATTATTAGAAATAGTTACGGAAAATGGATATTTAATCCAATCTTCAGGTCTTTTAGATGGGAAGTTGGTAGAACATAAGAAATTGTGTAAGCCAAAGAACCAAGGAAAGACCAATGAAACCACCGAAATAACTCAATCGGAATTCGAAGCAACTGCATTGGTAGTTAAGAAATTGAGAGAAGGATATTTCGAAACAATCGAACAGGCCCAAACAGTTAAGGTAATCCTACCTATGTTAGCCCAAGATTACTTCAAAAAGGAAAAGAAAGTACAATGGCCATGTTACGGTCAACCAAAACTCGATGGTATGAGAGGATTGGGTAACGATGGTACATTGAAATCAAGAGCAAACAAAGAAATTACTACATTACCACATATTCAACGAGAATTGGATAATATCACAGAATACATTGATGGAGAATTATACGCACATGGTAACACATTCCAAGAGAATATGTCCATTATCAAGAAATACAGACCTGGTGTAACCGAGAATGTAAAATACCACGTATATGATACCATTTCAGATAAACCCTTTATAGAGAGATATAACGAACTCAAATCGTTAATCAAAGGGAAACAGTACATTGAGTTAGTACCTATGGTAGAGCTCAACAATCCACAAGAATTAGAAGAATATTACGGAAACATGATGCAATTGGGTTATGAAGGTGTAATGTTACGTTGGGGTACAAATGGATACAAGATTAACGGTAGAAGTGATAATTTACTAAAATACAAGAAATTCTTTGATGTTTCAGTACCAATCGTAGATATAACACCAAACGATGCAATTCCAACACATGGAACAATTTGGGTAGAATATAAGGGTAAGGTGGTAAAGACAGGTGCAAGACTATCACATACCGAACGAGAAGAGTATTTAACCAATAAAGAAGAGTACATAGGTAAAACCGCAGAAGTGAGGTATTTTGAAACAACCGATGATGGTTCGTTAAGATTCCCAGTATTTTGTGGTATAAGACTTGATAAATAAACAAACAACCATTATGACAACACACAACTCACGATTCGAACCCCTTACGAACGTTTTGGGAACTCCCAATTTCAAAGATGATGATGAAGATGAATATATCGATGGAGTTGATGAAAGGCCCAAACCAAAGCCAAAACCATACAATGATGATGATTATGATTATTAATCTCATACTCCCATACTCCCAATTCGTTCTATTGTCGTTGGGGTTCGAAGAGTCGTAAAAAAATATTTTTGAGGGGTTTTTCTATTGATAGTATTTATATAAAATTAGAACTATAATGATTTGCATACAATGTAACGAGATAATGGTAACAATATCATCTTCACAAGGACAGTATTTTAATTGTAAAAAGTGTAATAACGTATCATTTCCCCTATCTACCTATAAAAAGCAAGATATAGTGTATAGTGAAGAGGAATTGGATATGGTCGTCATTCGTGGTCGTGATTGACTACCTCATTACTTTCAGGTCTTTCGAAAAATCTCAATCTTCAAGTAATTCACGGTAACAATAATAATTAAGCTACACATCCTCGTACTATAAAACATAGTACTCGTTATAGTAGGGATATAGGGAAACATAGTAGTATAGGTGAAGAGGAACTACATTCACTTCATAGGGATACTACGTTCACTCCGTTCCAACTCACCAGCTTACCAATTCCCATACTCCCACCAGTAGTGTATCAAGGTACAAAAGTGTACTCTGAGAATAAGAGGACCTAAGAGAGTTTGGATTGTATCCGTACCCCAATATCACACTACATCAGTTATAACCTTAGAAATCAACTATATACACCAGTCGAGGTGTCTAAGCTTTGACTACATCCCTACGGTGTTGAATATTCCATACTATGTGATAATATGATATGATGTATCACCCCAAAACAAACCTATCAAACCAATGTATCAGTATTGCACTCAGACTCAAGTGGGTTTTTATGTCTTTTCACTTTTTTTGGAAATCATTATGACACCTTGTCACCCTTATGTGTCGTGTATTCCCTATGTCCTCACTTCCAGAGTTCCCCTATTCACGATTTTTGAACATGACAACGTGTCATATTAAAGTTATTAACAAGTTATGAACACCTCGATTATTACATTATTCGTAATTCGTACACTATGTGACACATTGTCATGGTTTTTATTAGGCCACGTCAAAAAATTGTTGTATCTTTAGGGTGAGGAGGGTGGGTAGTTACCTACATATGAAAAATAATTTGAAAATAAATGGTCTTTTACTTGTTTATATGGAAATAAAGTCGTATATTAGTAGTATAATAAGAGAGGGGAGAGATACTACCTTCTTCACTAAACCCTGAAAGGATGAAATCTAAAGAAAATACGATTACGATACTGATATGGTTGGGACTGGCATTTATGTTGTTCCTACTATGTGTATATGTAATACCGGCGTTGATAATGGGAGGTTTCTACCTTTTATTACAAATGATGAACCACCCACTTATTGCACTTATTGTGTTAATTAATGTTGGTACGTGGTCATTCGTTATTAATCACTATATAAACCTTAAAAATAAATAATCATGAAGATTGAAAAATTAATTCTGAGTAATGGACCGGTTAACGGTTGGAATCCAATTATTGAAAGTATGAGTGGGGCTCTTGGATGGGAACACCCTGAGAATGAGAACGTTATATATGCATCTCCTGATTGGGAGAATGATTCAGGTATTACTCCATTTGCTGTATGTGATGTGAATAGTGATTATAACGATATTACCTCTATTGAATTAGATGGTACATTGGAAGAACAATATAACCAATACAAAGAAGTGTTGGTTCAGATAATTAATACATTAATATAGATACTATGGCAGATTTGAAGTTAAAAGAGTATATGTTCACCTTTGAGGGTGGAGGTTGGAATACCGTGTGGGCGAAAACACGTAGAGGAGCGATTGCAGAGGCGAATCGTCAGTACAAGAACGAAGAAACTCTTAATGTGAGAGAAGGTTCAGTACATTTAGCAACTAAAGAGGGGTTGAGAGCGGCCTGTTCGTTGTTTTATTAAAATAAATACAATATTATTAGGATATACCAATTTATTGTCGTATCTTAGTAGTGTACTACGGATGATGATTGAGATATAGGTAATCCCTACTCTAATTATCCGAAAGAAATAGCGTGTGAGACTCCATCGGAGCAATGCAAACAGAGATCGGTATATCCGTTCTCGATTGTGGTTGAGGTTAAGGGGTTTTCCTCCTCCACATTAAATAGGGACTTTAAACACTCTCTCTTATCCTAAGCATTTCATCACGAAATCACCCATCAAGAAGTCTAGTCTCTACTTGGTGGGTTTATTATGTCATGACATTTTGTCGTATCATTATCGTATCATATCGTACCTCATCGTATCTGTTTACAATTGTAACATATAGCCTACCTCTATATGACGTGACACTGTGTCATGTGTAATTGTTAATAACTTTTGTTAATAACTTTACCTCGATTTGCTTGTATATGTGGATCTTTTTTCGTACCTTTAGGGTGGACGAGGGTGGGAGTGTTACTACACCAATATGTCTAATGCACTGAGTATGAGGGTGTTACAATTGTTAATAACTTTTATGAAAATAAGTGTTAAATAATTAGGCCACGTCAAAGTTATGTCGTATATTAGACATGTAGTTTAGAGAGAGGGAGAGATACTACCTCTACTACATTAACCTTTAAAAACCTTAAAAATGTTAAATTTAAGTATTCAAGATGAGTTCGATGGAAACGGTAAGATAGATGACCTTCGTGGTGCTATTGGGAATTCATTTAGTGATAACCGTAGTTCTACTTTGAATAGTAGATTAGTATCAATCTCTGATGATGGAGATAGAGCTTACACCGAAGAGGTGAAAAGTGAGTATTCGAATAGAGTACCGAAGAGTGGAATCAAGAGTCAACCGAGTTGGTTGGTTTGGAATGGAATGTTTTATTAAAATTTAAAAATATAAAAAGATGAGTATAGTAAGTAAGAATTTAGTAGAGTTGGAATCAGTAGGATGTTGGTTCGATAGTAAATCTGAAATGGTTTATCCAATGTTGGTAAATGGTGACTTCGCAGAAGACCAAGGAACTAACATATATGATGATATGAGTGATGAATGGTTTGCGAGTTTAAGTCCGAAGGATTTCTTAATAGTAAATAAAAACGATTAGAGATATGAACATACAAGATTACACCCAATACAGCGATACCCAATTACTCCAATTAAAAAAGGAGTTAGTTAGTGGAAGAGGACCTGTTCCTTTAGTATTAATAAAAGAGATTCAATTAAGGAATTTACAAAAACCAGAACAACGTGAGTTATATGGTGAATACAAAAAAGGACAATAAAAACATTATCGGTATATGAGCTAATGATACTACTAGTTCACTTACTGTTACATTTACTAGTAGTATAGACAGTAACAAACAAATAACAAATATAACATATGAACACAGAAACACAAGAGTACAAACACAGAAATTGTATTATAGTAAACAACCCAACAGACCAGTTCCCCAATATGGTTAAGGTAATCAAGACCCCTAAACTGAGAAAGGATTTCCTCGACAGGAGATACATCGATTTAGATAAGGCGGTCCAGGCAATCGAGACCTTCGAATCTGAGAGGTTGATAAATTCTAAAGAGACCTACGTGAAGGCACAACTCAACGAGGTCGTGGTAGTGGATGACACACAAGTATAAGAATGAGATACCCCCACCCACCTATGGGGGTAGGTTTCTTGTAACTGAGAAAAAGAAAAAAAGACGTAGGAGGGGTCGGAGTGGTGTTTTTATCGAGGTTAAATTTTTTATCACCAGATAGCGATACCCTATATACACCTCCTATGGAGGTATGATGTATCATAATAGGTCTTGTTTACCGTCTTCAATACTGTCATACCAAGATATAATCAAGAAGTGAACACCTCGTACTATGTGTACAGTCGTGTAGTTTCGTAAAATAAAGTATATTCGTTATATGTATATACATGGACTCATCCTCGTAGTCCCTATTCAGTACGAGGTTTTAAATTTATATAAATAATTGCTATGATGTTTATTTTAGGTCAATTCATGATTGTACTCTTCAGTATGGTTATTGGATACTATATAGGTAGGTACGTTGAGAAACGGACTAATGACCCTTTTTAGAGAGTACTATACAGAGGTATGGTATTCCTTCCTTTGTATTACTATGGTTTTCTTTTAGTTCTATACTATTGCTTACACTATTACTACTATGTGAGCTGATATTATTATTGATACCGTTAATGTGATTCCATTTGAAAATCCAATTATTACCAGTCTTTTAGTTTATTGGTAACTTTTGGCTTTTATATCTCCATATCGAGGTTATAATCTTTTTTGAAAATACATCATCTTTAATTAGGTTAATTCAATTATATTTCGTATATTAGAGTATAATAAGTAATTAACCACTAAAATCATTAAATCATGAAAAACCCATTTAAATTAGAAACTTACGGATTGTACAAAAGAACAAATTACAAAACCAATCGTAATGACAAGTACGTAGGATACGAAGGTAGTGTATTGAGAGATAAACTACTTAAATCTAACATCACACTTGATGAAGTTGTAAAACTAAAAGAACTTTACAAAACGGTGTGTGCTGAAAATAGAGAAAAAGGAACGATTGAATATATTGCTGGTTATGATGATTTACTTGATAGTATTCGAAAGTTACCAAAGGATTTACTTATGTATCACATCGGTACTCTTCACGGAATGATTGCTGGATATAGAAAATATAACTTAGTATAAAACACATTAAAGATGTCAACAGAATTAAAAACATTAAAAGGCCACTTTCATAGTACTAAAACTAATGAAATGGAAAAAACCAAATTATCACTAACAAGATTTAGTGGAGGAGTAGAAGGTATGAAAGTACAATTGACCTTGAGAACGAATGGAGAGTTCTTTACTCACATTGCTCTTAACAAGAAGCAGATTAAGAAGTTAATCAAAGAACTACAAACTAACTTCGAACTATAAAAAAAAAGACAAACGACACTTGTTTAGTATTATCGGTACATACAAACTGATAGTATCTGAATTAGATAAAATATAAACTAAGATGTGGAATCATAGAGTAATGAAACATGAGAAGGCCGATGGGGATGATGATTGGTATCAAATTCATGAAGTGTATTATAAGGATGGTGAGGTAGATGGATATACCCAGAATGGTATTGCCGCTGGTGGTACATCATTAGAAGACTTACGAGATGAGTTAATCAGAATGTTAGAAGCAACTGAAAATGAAATATTAATATATAAAGATTAGAAGAATAATTATGAACATTACAAAAGAATCAGAGGAATCAGAAACTAACGTTAACATTGGAAACCCATTTAGAAATCACAGTATAACCGAATCTGATTTATTGGGGTTGGGATTTGTCAGGGTAGATGTGCCAATTGAAGAATCAGGTCATAAGGCATTTCACTACTATACATTAGATTTTGGAGATATATGTTTAATTTCAAATTCCAATGATGAATTGAAAAATGATGGATGGGTAATTGAGATATTCGATTTCCAATCAATACAATTTACAGGTATTGTAGACTTACGTTCATTGATTGAATTATTAAAAAGAAACACAATAAAATAATATGAAAACATTCGCAATTACGTTTCTAACATACGACTCACAAGAGTCAATATCAGAAACAATCACAGTTCAAACAGAAACTGTTGATTTAGCTTTACAGAACTTTACAAGAACAAGTAATCCACATTCACGTACAGGTGGTAGAATTGTTGGTATAGTTGAAATACAAACATCAGGTAAAAACTTATAATGTTTGTAGAAAAAATAAAATTAGAAAGAGCCAATAGAATGGTTCGTATCGGATTTGGGTATCATATGTATATACCATTTTTTAGAATCGACTTATGGTATTATGGATTTAGAGTAACCAAGTTACCCAGAATCTCTAAAAGTAAGAAACTACCATCAATGGTTATTCTTAACAAAGATGCATCATATGATATGAGATTTGGAAAAGAACACTATGGTGGAGAAGTTCAATAGATTTATAGAAAGAATGGGAATACTGACAATAATACTTTTATGGGGTATTGCAATATTAATTAGAACCATAATAGATAGTACAAAGAAAATATTAAAAATAAGGAGATGAGAAAAAT
>Ga0307995_1000602_pt1 | contig 24510 bp, 23 predicted proteins | sample EllFjometagen262_FD_203132 | JGI IMG/M metagenome (GOLD analysis project Ga0307995, IMG submission 203132) | Marine microbial communities from Ellis Fjord, Antarctic Ocean - #262 | ecosystem: Environmental > Aquatic > Marine > Unclassified | place: Southern Ocean | collected 2014-11-02 | reverse complement strand
AAAAAATTTTCAATGATTGTTTTAAGGTTTCAGCTTTATTAAAAGAAATAAAATTTGTTAGAGATTTTTTAAAACTATGGTCAAAAATATCTATTAAAATTATTATAGAAAATAGGAAATAAAGACCCCCTATCCATTGAGAAGCCGATCTCCATAAAATTAAACTTTGATCAATATGATTAATATTATTAAAAATTGTAAACCCTGTAGAAGTAAAGCCAGATATCGACTCAAAATATGAATTAACAAAAGTTAGATTGTAGATACTAAAATAAAAAGGAATGGAAATAACTAAAGGAAGAAAAAAATAACCTAAAAGTATAGTTAGTATTTTTTCATATATCGTAGTTTTTTTGTTAATGTTATTCTTAATAAAATAAAAAAATATTGAAAAAAAAATTGATATTAAAAAAGTGTAAATATAAGTATCTAAATTTAAATAAAGATTTAAATAATAAGAATAAATAATATTAAAAAAAGCAAGTATTGAAATTATTCCACAAAAAACACTTAAATAAATAAATTTAAGATAATTCATTACATCTAAATAGAGCTTATACGGAACATGTTTTCCACAACATGTAAAAAATCTTTTTTAGCCAAAAGAACAACAATATCCTCTTTTTTGAATATAAAGTTTGACCTTGGAATAATCACCTCATCACCTCTCAATATTGCTCCTACCCTAATTTCATCAGGAAGATTTGAGTTTTTTAATTCTTTATTAATCAATTCTGATGTTTCTATAATTTCTGCTTCAATCATTTCATACTCACCATTTAATATACTATAAGCATTTGCAATTGTTCCTTTGTGAATATGCTTTAATATACTTGATACCGTGTTCATTCTTGGGTCAATAAAATCATCAATTTTCAAAGAAGATTGTAATAAAGAATAATTAGGTTTATTGATTAAAGCCATTGTTCTTTTTTCATTTAATTCGCTATTATCTTTAGTAAATTTTTCAACTAAAACACTTACCATTAAATTATCTTCATCATCATTTGTTAAAGCTAGTACAGTTTGCACTTCATCTAAATTAGCTTCTAATAAAACTTCTTCGTCAAGTGCATCTCCATTAATAATAATAGTATTGTTAAGTTCACTTGCTATAAGCTCGGCTCTTTCTTTATTTTTTTCAATAATCTTTACTCTTGCAGATTCAAAACTTTCCTCAAGATTCTTAGCAAGATTAAAACCAATATTACCACCACCAATTATTAAAATTTTATTTGAAATTTTTTCGTTGTGACCAAATGCGCTTAATGTCTCTTGCATTTGTGCCGCATTAATTACAACATAAGCCTTATCGTCCTTAAGCATAATGTCATTTTTTTTAAGAATTATAAACTTATTCTTTCTAATGACGCCCATTATATTTACATCTAGTTTAGAAAATTTTTCTGTTAGTTTGTTAAGTTTAATATTGGTTAATGCACATTTATCATTGATTAAAATTTCGAGTAATCTAATTTTATTATTAGCAAACGGAACATTATCTAATGCACCAGGTGCTTCTAATTTTCTTTGTAAAGATTTAGCTATTTCAATCTCAGGAGAAATAATAACATCTATAGGTAAATTTTCTTTATTATAAACTCTTGTAAATTTTGGATTTAAATAATCTTGAGATCTTATTCTAGCAATTTTTTTTGGGACATTAAAAATTGAAAATGCTATCTGACATATAAGCATATTAATTTCATCATTCCTTGTTACAGCAATAATCATATCTGCTTCAGAGGCATTTGCTTTTTCTAATATTGATGGATATGTTGCTTTACCAACGATTGCTTTTACATCAAGAGTATCATCTATTTTTTGTATGTCCTCACTGGATTGATCAATTACTGTAATAGAGTGACCTTGTTCACTTAAAATATTAGCTATAGCAAAACCTACTCTACCCGCACCACAAATAATTATATTCATTTAATTCAATTCCTTGATCCCTAGACCTTTAAGTTTTCTGTGTAAGGCAGATCTTTCCATTCCAACAAAATTGGCTGTTTTTGATATACTGCCATTAAATTTTTTTAATTGAGTAGTTAAATACTCCTTTTCAAAATTTTCTCTAGCCTCTTTTAATGGTACAGATAGAGACTTTTCTGAAGATAAACTATCGATATCATTTTTTTTTAGAGATTCTTTAATAATATTTGAAATTTTTTCATCATTGTCTGGAGAGAGTATAGCTATGCGGTCTATTAAATTTCTCAATTCCCTAACATTACCTGGCCAATCATAATGCAACAAATATGAATTGTTAACATCTATATTGAATTTTTTAAGATTATAGTTTGAAGCAATTATTTTTGAAAAATATTCAACTAAAAGAGGAATATCAGAAATTCTTTTTTTAAGTGGTTCAATATTAATTTCAAATACATTAAGGCGGTGATAAAGGTCTTCCCTGAAGTTTCCAATATCTATCTCTTTTTTAATGTCCTTGCTTGTGCAACACATAATTCTAACATCAACATTAACATCGTGATTACCATTAATCCTTTTAAATTTTTGATCTATTAAAACACGTAAAATTTTAGATTGAGTTTCAAGTGGAATTTCTGATATTTCATCTATTAAAAGTATGCCACCTGTTGCTTTTTCAAGTGCTCCATAAGAAATTGACCCATCATTTTTTTCCTCACCAAATAACTCACGTTCATATTTTTCAACATCAAGTAAAGCTCCATTGAGAACAATGAACGGCCCTTTTTGACGTTTTGATTTTTTGTGTATTTTTCTAGCAATCAACTCTTTACCAGAGCCAGTTGGTCCATTGATAAAGATTCTACTTTCAGAAATCGAAATCTTGTTTATTTGTTCTTTAATAAATCGAATATTATCACTATCACCAATTAGGTCGTATGAAAAAAAAAGCTTTTCTTCAAATTCTTTATTTTGATTTTTTAATTTAATATTTTCAACAGCTCGATTTACAAAATTTAATAACCTCTCCTGATTAAAAGGTTTTTCAATGAATTCGAATGCTCCAGCCTTGAGAGCACTAATAGCCATTTCTACATTTGCATGACCAGTAATAATAATAACAGGAATATTTTTATCCTTCTTTTTTATATGGGATAATAATTCTAAACCATCATTGTCACCTTTGTCTAATTTAACATCAATAATTGCAACATCTGGTAATTTTTTATCAATCTCTTTAAGAGCTTGATTGTAGTTGGCAGCAAGTCTTGTTTTAAAACCTGCGTCATTAATTAAATCATTTATGATATTTCTAATATCAGTATTGTCATCAATGATTAAAATTTCTGTACTCATTATTTATTAAATTTTATTTCTATTTTAGCTCCATCATCTAAAGATGAAAAGTGTAATAAACCATTGTGATCATTTATTATCTTATTAACAATTGCTAAACCTAAACCAGTACCTTTTTTTTTGGTTGTAAAATATGGGTTTAAAATATTTTTTATATTATCTTTTAATATTCCAAAACCAATACCGTTGTCTATTATAAAAAAGTCTATGCGTGTTTCGCTATTTATTAATTCTATAAGAATTTTACCCTTACAAACAGGATTATTATGTTTTTTCTCATGAATACTTTCGACCGAATTTTTAATCAAATTTAAAAAAACTCTACTTAGCTGTTCATTATCAGATTTTAAAAAAATATCTTCTTCTGAGGATACAAATTTTATCTCTATTGTCTCATCTAATTCTTTAAGTAGGTTAACATTATCCCTAATAATTGTGTTTAAATTATTTACTTTTAAAATTGGTTTTGGCATTCTTGCAAAATCAGAAAATTCATTAACTAAATTTTCAATTAATTTTATTTGTTTTGCTATAATCTTTAAACTTTTAGCAAAATCTTCTTTTTCGTTAGTTTCTAATTTCATTGAGTATTTATTTTTTAAACGATCAACAGTCAATTGAATTGGAGTTAAAGGATTTTTAATTTCATGAGCTAATTTTCTAGCTAGACTTTCCCATGCCTCATGTCTTTCATTTGTAATTAATTTATCTTGCTGAGTTTTTAATTGATCAATCATCAAATTGAAATTCTTATTTAAAAGCTCCATATCCTTATCTGTTTTAACTTCTGGAACCTTGATATCCAATCTTCCTTTACCAATATTTGATGAAGCTATAATTAAATTATTGATAGATCTAAAAAATCTAGAAGAAAACCTTATAGCTATTGATATGGATACAAAAAGTAACAATGAAACAATTACTAGATAGATAAATACAAAAGAAATTTTTATACCCGTTTGTTTGTTCAAAACTGTATAATAAAAGTTAAGAGCTTCTTGGGATTCAATTAAATACTGTGAAATTTTTTTATCCAAATATTTTACAATATATAGATATTTGTTATCGAAATTTTCTAGCTTTATTAATGAAGCAGATCTATTTTTTTTAGCATCAATGATTTTAAGTGGTCTTTTATCATTCAAAACCATTTCCAAGGCATTTGGTAGAGGTTGTTGATAAGAAGTAATATCATCTAATGTACTTAAGTACAGCTCACCATTTTCTTCAATAACATGCACTTCATCCATACCTCTAATTAATTTTTGTGTATTAAGAAAACTTTTGAATTGGTTGTCATTTCTATTTAGAAAATTAATACTTTTATTTAAATCATATGCAATTAATATTATTTCTGATTGTGTCTTCGTTCTAATTTCTTCTGTGTAACTTTTTGCGATCTCATATGAATTATTAACAGCTGTAGTAATTTTTTTATCTAAATATTTATCTAAAGCAAAAGATAGTAAAAATAGTGAAAATAGAGAAATTAATATTGAGGGTATTAAGGTGAATAAGGCGAAAAAAGTTATATATTTTCTATTTGCCTTAGACCCAGAAATATTAACATCAATCTTTAGTGATTTTTTGACCTCCTTAAAAATTGTAAAAAAAAGAATTAATAATAAAGAAACATTGATAATTAAAAGTATTTGTAAGTTTTGATCACTTAGATCAATAAAGCTTTTGTCAATAAATGTTAAAAAGGTTAAAAACGCAAGAAATAACGTGATTAAAAAAATTGAAATAATAAATAAATTTTTTTTGATAAAATCAATCATTATGAGGTAAATAGATTAGTAAATATTTTTATCATGAAAAGCTGTTTTATATTACTCGCTGGAGGAGAAAGTAAAAGATTTAATTCAAAAATTCCTAAATCCTACCATCTTTATAAGGGGAAACCTTTATTGCTCCATTCAATTAATAAAGCTAAAATTTATAAAAAATTTCAAAAAATTGTCCTAGTTATTAATAAAAAACATAAAAAATTAATCAAAAAACTTCATATTAGGGGTATTAAGATTATTGAAGGTGGAAACACCAGGGCTGAGTCCGCATACAAGGCTTTAAAAAGTATAAAACAATATAAGATTAAAAATGTAATGATTCATGATGCGGCTAGACCTAATTTTTCCTTAAAACTTTTAGATAAATTAAATAAAGAACTTAAATCAAATGATTGTGTCATACCTGCAATGCAATCTTCTGATTCAGTCAAGCTAAAATCTTTCAATAAGATAAAAAACTTAAAAAGACAAAACATTTATCTAACTCAAACACCTCAGGCATTTAATTATAAGAAATTATATAATCTCCAAAATAATAAAAGTACCCATATTACAGATGATGCAAGTTTATTTATAAACGCTGGAAAAAAAATAAAAATTATTAAAGGTGAAATTAACAACAATAAGATTACACTAAATTCAGATATCAAGATTAATAATTCAATCAAATTTGGATTGGGATTTGATGTACATAAATTAGTTCCAAATAAAAAACTATACCTTGGTGGAATACAAATACCTTCCTCTCTTGGTACTTTGGGTCATTCGGATGGTGACCCAGTTTTGCACGCTATAACTGACGCAATACTTGGGGCATGTGGTATGGGTGATATTGGGGAAAAATTTTCAGATAAAATTAAAAAATTTAAGAATATTAGATCAACTATATTACTAAACCAAATAATTTATCTAATAGAAAATAAAGGGTACTTAATTAATAATATTGATATCAATATTATTACTCAACAACCTAAAATTCAGAAATACAAAAAAAAAATTACTAATTGTATTGCAAAGATATGTAAAATTTTACCAACACAAATTAATATTAAAGGTAAAACAACTGAAAAACTAGGTGTTATTGGTAAAGAAAAAGCTATAGCATGTGAGGTAATAGCCTCTGTAATTAAATATGATTAAGATCTTTAACTCTCTTTTAGTAACTATGTTTGGCTTGGGTAAGATAAAATTTATGCCAGGCACATTTGGATCTCTTGCTACAACTATTTTTCTTTTTTATTTATTCCACATACTTAAAATCTCATCAGATATAATTTTAATTGGGTGGCTAGTTATCTTTGTTTATTCTTTTTATGCTGTTTCTACATACACAAGAGATAGTAAAAATAAAGATCCAGGAGAAATTATTATTGATGAGTTTTTAGGACAATCTATACCTATTTATCTTTATGAAATATCACATGGAACAACTAAAGAAAGTGATGGGGCAATTATTTACTACATATTATTTTTTATACTGTTTAGATATTTTGATATCATGAAACCTTTTCCAGTAAGCTTCTTTGATAAAAATTTTAAAAATTGCTTTGGGGTAATTATGGATGATATTTGTGCGGGTGCTTATGTCGTTTTAACACTTGTTTGCTTCATGATCGTTAAAGATTATGTATTATAATGAAAAATTTGGCTAATAAACTAGTTAAAGAATTAATACAAAAAAAACTTAAAATTTCATTTGCTGAATCTTGTACTGGTGGAATGTTATCTAGCGTTATTACATCAGTAAGTGGTTCTTCTAAAGTATTCAATTTAGGACTGATTACGTATTCAAATAAAGCAAAGATAGACATTCTTAAAGTACCAAAGAAAATCATCAGTAAATATGGATCAGTAAGCTATGAATGTTGTTTATCAATGGTTAAAAATCTAAGTAAAATTAGCAAAGCAGACATATCAGTATCAATCACTGGTGTTGCGGGTCCCGATGGTGGAACTAAATTAAAACCAGTTGGGTTGGTTTATATTGGAATTAAAAAAGGAAATAAAATTATAGTTCAACAGAATTTATTTAGAAATAAAAACCGAATTTTAATTCAAAAAGCTACTACACTCAAAGTTTTAAAAACTGTATTAACTCTTAAATAATTGGTTAGCTCTTTCTTGAAAAGCATCAGCAATTTTATCTAGTCCATATTGGAAAGAAGTTGTCATTAAGATATTTAGAAATTTATTTTTGATTTCAAAATTTACATCAAAATAAATTTCTGTTCCCTCTATATGATCTTCAAATTTCCACTTATTATCCAAATGTTTAAGAGGACCATCAATATTTGTAACATAAATAGAATTATTTTTTTTGTTAAATCTTACGTCACTTTTATAAGTATCTTTAAATGGACCTTTGCCAATTGTTAAATCCGCAATGATATTAACAAAATCAATGGTATCATTCTTTTCATGCACTTTTGCATCAATACAATATGGTACAAAAGTTGGATATTTTTCTATATCTAAAACTAAATCAATAAGCTGGTTTTTCTCACATCTAATTAAACGCTTAACTGAGGCTCTAGGCATTAATTATTTAATCTAATTTTTTGTAATTGTGCAAAATCTTCATCTGCATGATATGACGATCTAGTTAAGGGTGTTGAAGAAACCAATAAAAAACCTTTTGATTTTGCAATAGTTTCTAACTTTTTAAATTCACTCGGATGATAATAGCGGTCTAATGGATGATGTCTTACAGAAGGTTGTAAATATTGTCCTATGGTTAGAAAATCTACATCTGCGGCTTTTAAATCATCCATCACTTGAACAATTTCATCCATTGTTTCACCCAACCCAACCATTAAACCAGATTTAGTAAAAACATCTTTATTAATCAGTTTAGCATTTTTTAAAAGTTCCAAGGAGGAAAAATATCTAGAGCCTGGTCTTACTTTTAAATAAAGTCTTGGTACAGTTTCAATGTTATGATTAAAAACATCTGGGTTAGCTTCTAGTACCTTTTTATATGCTTCTCCTTTTCTAAGAAAGTCTGGAGTTAAAACTTCAATTGAGGTATTTGGATTTATTTTTCTAGTTTGACTAATAACATCATAAAAGTGGTTTGACCCACCATCTTCTAAATCATCTCTGTCAACAGAGGTTATAACCACATGTTTTAGATTTAACTTAAGAACTGCTTCAGCAATTTTAACAGATTCTAATGGATCTAATTTTCCAGGTTTACCTGTTTTTACATCACAAAATGCACAAGCTCTTGTGCAGGTATCTCCCATAATCATAAATGTGGCATGTCTCTTACTCCAGCATTCAGTAATATTTGGACAGTTGGCCTCCTGACAAACAGTCACTAAATTGTCATTATTAACAATTGTTTTGGTTAAGAAAAATTCTTTACTATTAACAAGTTTTGATCTGATCCAATCAGGTTTTTTTTTGATGAAGTTTATAGGTTTGTTAACTTTTTCTGGATGTCTAATTGTCATTCTTTTTAATTATATAAAGGGTCTCCCCCTCTTTGCCAAACAAAAACTTTTCTCTAATTAATGTCTCTACATAATCTAGGTCTAATTTATCAGTTAATAAAGAATTTTTAAATTCAAGGCCTTTAATTTTACTTGTCAGATCAGCTTCTTCTTTCTGCAAATTCATTAAAATTTCTTTTTTTTTAAAATAAGAAAAAAGACCTCTTTCACCATCTAAAAGATTAAAAAAAAAATAAAGTATTAAGAAAGTAGAAATTAATAAAAAATAATTTTTTTTTATTTTACCCAGCATTAATAGATTTTATTCATTATAGCTCTTTTTCCAAGCTCTTCTTCAATTCTTAATAATTGATTATATTTTGCAACTCTTTCTGACCTTGCCAAAGAACCTGTTTTAATTTGATTTGAATTTGTACCTACAGCAAGGTCAGCAATAAAAGTATCCTCACTATCTCCCGATCTATGTGAAATTATTGTTTTGTAACCGATAATTTGTGCAAACTTGATGACCTCAAGTGTTTCAGAAACTGTGCCAATTTGGTTGAGTTTAATTAGTATTGAATTTGAGGAGTTGTTTAAAAAACCTTTTTTAAGCCTTTCTAAATTTGTTACATAAAGATCATCACCCACAATTTGCACGTTCTTTACAGACTTCATCATGTTGCTCCATGAAGTCCAATCATTCTCTCCAAATGGGTCTTCTATCGATTTAATTTTGTATTTATTTATTATTTTTTGATATTTTTTGATTGTTTGATCTGCAGAAATATATTGTTTTGAATGAATTGAATATTTGCCCTTCTTAATTAATTCATTTGCAGCAACATCTAAGCAGATTGAAACATCTTTACCATTCTTAAAGCCAGATTTATTAATAGCCATTACAACTAAATCTAAAGCTTTTTCATTACTGCTGATCATTGGAGCAAAACCTCCTTCATCACCTACAGATGTTGATAAACCTTTTTTTTTAATTAAGTTTCTTAAGTTGTTGATTACAACAAAACAAATTCTCATAGCTTCAGAAAAACTTTTAGCTTTATCAGGTCTGATCATAAATTCTTGAATTCTTAAACCATTGTTAGCATGTGCCCCACCATTGATAATATTCATTAATGGGTAAGGTAATCTATAATTATTTTTTACTAAAAATGTTTTGTATAAAGGTACATTCTTAATTTTTGCAGAGAGTTTTTTAGATGCCATTGATACGGCTAAAATAGTATTCGCACCTAAACTTGTTTTTTGTCTTGTGCCATCAAGATTAATTAAAGTTGTATCTATACGTACTTGATCATGAATACTTGTACCGCTTAACTTTTTTGAAATTTTAGTATTAACTAAGTTAACAGCACTTAAAACACTTTTACCTAAATATTTTTGGTTATTTTTATCACGTTTTTCAAATGCTTCGTATGTTCCAGTTGATGCTCCTGATGGACAAATGGCAGATGCACTTGAATTTTTAGAATAGACCTCTGCTTCAATTGTTGGATTGCCTCTGCTGTCAAAAACTTGACGAGCTCTTATCTTTAAGATTTTACTCATTTATTTTTTAATTAAATTATCAATTTCAAATAGTTGAGATAGCAATTTTTCTAATTTATCTAAAGGAACCATATTAGGTCCATCAGATGGCGCATTATCAGGATCCTGATGCGTTTCAATAAAAACACCAGCAACACCAACAGCGACTGCTGCTCTTGCTAAGTATTCTACAAATTCTCTTTGTCCACCACTTGTCTCTCCTAATCCACCAGGTTGCTGTACCGAATGTGTGGCATCAAAAATAACAGGATAACCATTTTTTGCCATTATAGGTAAAGATCTCATATCAGATACTAGAGTGTTGTAGCCAAAACAGGCCCCTCTTTCTGTAACTAAAATATTATTGTTACCAGAATCTGAAATTTTTTTGGTAACATTAACCATATCCCAAGGAGCAAGAAATTGTCCTTTTTTAACATTAATAATTTTTCCTGTTTTAGATGCAGCAATTAATAAATCTGTTTGCCTACATAAGAATGCAGGTATCTGTAAAACATCCGCATGGGGAGCTACTACCACACACTGTTCTGCATTATGTATGTCTGTTAGTATTGGAACATCTAATTCTTTTTTAATTTTATCAAAAATTGGTAAAGATTGCTCAAGACCAGCACCACGTTTTCCTTTTAGACTAGTTCTGTTAGCTTTATCAAAAGAGGTCTTATAAATAAACCCCATATTAAACTTGGAAGTAATTTCTTTTATTTGACCAGCCATATCCATAGCATGTTGTTCTGTCTCGAGCTGGCATGGACCAGCGATAATACAAATTTTATTATTATTTGAAATTTCTATATTTCCACAATTAACTTTTATATCTGTCATTAATTATTTTTAGCTGCTTTGATAAAAGATGAGAATAAGGGATGTGGTGCCAAAGGTCTAGATTTAAATTCAGGATGGAACTGAACGGCCACAAACCATGGATGGTTTTTTAACTCAATTATCTCAGGTAATTTGTTATCAGGAGACAATCCTGAAAAAATCATACCATTTTCTTCAAATTGTTGTTTATAATTAATATTAACCTCATATCTGTGTCTATGTCTCTCTTGAATTATTTTAGATTTGTAAATCTTTTTTACCAATGAATTTTCTTTTAATTTGGCATCGTATAAGCCTAGTCTCATAGTTCCGCCAAGCTCTTTATCGGTTCCTTTAATCATTTTACCATTTTTATTCCATTCACTAATTAAACCAATTATTGGTGTACCTCCTATTCCAAATTCACTTGATGTAGCTTTTTTAATGTTTAATTTATTTCTAGCAAATTCAATTATTGCCATTTGCATACCAAAGCAAATTCCGAAAAAAGGTATATTGTTTTGTCTAGCATATTTAATTGCTTCAATTTTTCCTTCAGTTCCTCTTTTGCCAAATCCACCAGGTATTAAAATTCCAGACACTCCTTTTAATTTTTTTTTTATCTCAGATATCTTTAAATTTTCAGAGTCAATTCTAACCAAATTTACTTTTAATTTATTATGAATACCACCATGTGTTAAAGCTTCGTCTAAAGACTTATAGGCATCTTTAAGATCAACATATTTTCCTATAATGGCAATATTAATTGATTTTTTAGTATATAGAATAATTTTTGTAATTTTTTTCCAAGGATTTAAATTAACTTTTTTCTTTGATTTAATCTTAAAATACTCAAGAACTTGTGTATCTAAATTTTCTCTATTAAAACTAATTGGTGCTTCATAAATAGTTTTTACATCAACAGTTTGAATTACATTTTTAATATTAACATTACAAAATAAAGATATTTTTTTTCTATGCTCTAATGGTATTACTCTTTCAGATCTACAAATAATAATATCTGGTTGAATACCTAGACTTCTAAGTTCTTTCACAGAGTGTTGAGTTGGTTTTGTTTTAATTTCATCAGAAGCTTTAAGGTAAGGAACTAATGTTAAGTGAACAAATAAAGCATTTTTTTTACCAACATCATTAGCGAATTGTCTAATAGCTTCGACAAAAGGAAGACTTTCGATATCACCAATTATTCCTCCAATTTCACAAATTACAAAATCTTCTTTTGCAGTATCATTTTTTATAAAATCTTTAATACGATCTGTTATGTGAGGAATAATCTGTACTGTTTTACCTAAGTATCCACCTTTACGTTCTTTTTTTAAAACATCACTATAAATTTTTCCTGTAGTAATATTGTCTGATTTTTTTGCAGATGTTCCTGAGAATCTTTCATAGTGACCGAGATCTAAATCTGTTTCAGCTCCATCATCGGTTACAAAAACTTCTCCATGCTGAAATGGACTCATTGTTCCAGGGTCAATGTTTAAATAAGGATCTAATTTTCTTAATCGAACTTTAAAACCTCTTGATTGAAGTAAATATGCAAGAGACGCTGAAGAGAGACCTTTTCCTAAAGATGAGACCACACCGCCGGTGACAAAAATATATCGCGCCATGGAATTATCTTATAGTGATAAATTGATGAAATGAAAAGTATTAATTATTATTTTCAGGAATAGCTGGTGTATCATCAGATTTTTCTTCAATTTGATCTAAAACAGAATTAGTCGGAATTAACTCACCTCTCGAAATAATTGTCAAGGCAAGACTGCAAATTATGAATAGTGTGGCAACTACAGCCGTCGCTTTACTCATAAAATTACCAGCAGATCTAGAAAGCATAAAATTGTCTTGGGAAACGCCTATACCAAGTGCTCCACCTTCTGATTTTTGAAGAAGTATTAAAAGTACCAATATTAAAGCAAGAACTAAATTGATTACTAATAAGATATTTTCCATTGGATTTAACTATATGTTTTTTTAACTATATCAATAAATTTATTAGCATTTTGAGAAGCTCCACCAATCAGAAAACCATCAATATTATTAATTTCTTTTAAGTTATTAATATTTTGAGGGTTAACAGAACCACCATAGAAAACTTTTGGAATTTTATCTTTAAATTTACTTTTAATAAATTGTACTGTTTTTAAAAGGTCCTTCGACTTTGGAATAATACCAGTTCCTATGGCCCAAATGGGCTCGTATGCAATAAAGATATTTGATTTTATCTTTATACCCTCTAAACCAACTTTAATTTGTTGAGATAAAATTAATTCTGTCTTTTTTTTTCTTTTATCAGCTAAAGATTCACCAATACAAAATATAACTTTTAATTTTGCATCTAATGCACTTTTGATCTTTAAGTTAATTAATTTATTATTTTCACCCTTTTCTCTATTCTCTGAATGTCCAATAATAACAAATTGAGCACCAATATTTTTCAACATACGAGAGTTAACAGAACCAGTGTGTGGACCATAATCTTTATTTTCATGACAATTTTGACCACCAATACCAATTTGGCAATTTTTGAACTTTGTCGAAAAGGATCTAATTAAAGTATATGGTGGGCAATAAATTAGTCTGCCTTTATTAATTTCTTTCGATTTTGAAAATTTAATAACTTTATCCAATGTATTTAGTGAAGATAAATTCCCATACATTTTCCAATTAGCTACAAAATACATAAATTTATTTGTCATAATGAAAAAATTAATCTATAGCTTTGTATTTTACAGATCAATACATTAATAACATAACAATGAACTTTTTAAGAAATTTTTCAAAAAAAAAAATTGGTGGATTTTTACTAATTCTTGTTATTGTTATAGCTTTTGGTTTTGGTGGTTTTGGTGGGGGATTTAATATTGGGAATCAAAACAATATTGCAAAAATCAATAACACAAATATATCAACTCAAGATTATATGGATTATTTGAATAAATCTGGATTAAGCCAGCAGGTTATAAAAGATAATTTGAATAAAAATATTCTTGAAGAGCTTTTATCAACATTGGTGTCTACAACATTACTTGAACGTGAAATTGAAGAATTAAACCTTTTTATGGAAAAAAGTATACTAGCTGAAAGAATTAAAAATAATAAAAATTTCCAAGATAGTAATAAAGAATTTCAAAGAACCTTATATGAAAAGTTCTTATTAACTAATAATTCATCAGCATCAATTTTTGAAGCACGATTAAAAAATAATGAACTTCAAAAACAATTATTTACGTACATAAGTGGTGGAACAAAATCTCCTGAATTTATGATTAATAAATTCTATAAAGAAAATAATAAGAAGCTTGATATTGAATATATTAATCTTGAAACTTTTTATAAAAAAACTGAAACATTTACTGATAATGAAATAAAATTTTTTATTAATGAGAATACTGATAAACTCAAACAAGATTATATTGATTTTTCTTACATTAATATTAGTCCAAAAAACTTAATTGGTTTGGAAGAGTTTAATCAAGATTTTTTTGATAAAATTGATGAAATAGAAAATCAAATATCTAAAAATATAGATTTTAAAATAATTGCAAGTGAACTCAACCTGACACCAACTAAAGTAAGTGCTTACATAAATATTGATAATAAAAAATCTACAGAAAACATAATTTATAACTCCAGAAATGATAAAATTGAAATACTTGAGGATAACGGGACATATATTTTCTATAATATTGACAAATTAAATACAAAATTACCAAACCTAGATAACGCTGAATTTAGACAAAAAATTAAAGTCCTTTTATTTCAAAAAGATAAATATGAATTTAATAAAAAAATTTTGAATAAAATAAATGAAAAAAAATTCAACCAAATATCTTTTGATGACCTTGGTAAAGCTGGGGTTAAAAAAATTAAACTAAATTCAATTAAAGATAACAAAAAATTTGAAATTAATTCTATAAAAATTTTGTACTCACTGCCGATTAATTCGTTCACATTAATTGCTGATGAAATGAACAATATATTTATTGCAAAAACTGTGAATTATGAAGAAACAAATATAAAAAAAGATTCTGCTAATTTTAATAAGATTTCTATCGAAGAAGGTGCTCAAAACAAAAATAGTATTTTAAAGTCTTATGATTTATTTTTAAATCAAAGGTATCAAGTTGTTATAAATCAAAAAACTCTTGATCGTGTAAAGAATTATTTTAAATAATGTTAAATAGAAACTTTAAAGATTTTAAGTTTCAACACAAAAGAAACAAAAATCAAATTATATATACTTCTAGAAATACACAAAATGATCGTGAAGTTTTAAATTTAATTAATAATTTCTTTGTTGAAAAAAATAGCTTTATCTTTGAATCTGTTGAGAAAGGAAAGATAAGAGGCAGATACACTATTTTTGGTAGAAACCCTGATAAAATTTGGGAGTTCAATAATAAAAGCTCTTATCTAATTAAAAAGAACATTAAAAAAACAATTAAAGGAGATCCTGACAAGATTATTGAAAAAATAATAGAAGATTTCAAATTCAAAACACCAACTGGATTACCCCCAATTTGCTCATTAATATCTGGGTATTTTTCTTACGATTCAATAAGGTATATAGAAAAAATTCCTAACAAATGTAAAGACGATTTAAAATTACCTGACGTAAGACTATTAAGACCAAGAACATTAGTCATTCATGATAATTTAAAAAAAAAGATTTTTTATATTGTAAACATCTTCAATGACGAGAAAATTCCAAATTATAAAGTAAAATATTTAGAAATTGAGAGTGAAATAAATGACTTATTAATTCAGGCTTCGTTGGAAAAAAATAATTCTACTAAAATTACTAAAACTAATATTAAAGTTAAATCTAATACAACTAAGACCAAATTTTTAAAAATGGTAAATAAAGCCAAAGAATACATTAAAATTGGTGATATTTTTCAAGTAGTTTTAAGTCAAAGATTTGAAGCAGAATTATCAAAAAAACCATTAGAAATTTATAAGAAATTAAGGGTTACTAACCCTTCACCATTTATGTATTTTTTTAATTTTCCAGACTTTCAAATAATTGGAGCTAGCCCAGAAATTTTAGTTAGACTAAGAGATAACAAAATTACTGTCAGACCAATAGCGGGAACAAGACCGAGAGGTAAAAACCCCAAAGAAGATAATTTTTTTGCAAAAGATTTATTAAAAGATAAAAAAGAACTTTCTGAACATTTAATGTTACTTGATTTGGGGAGAAACGATGCTGGTAAAGTTTCTAAAATTGGCACTGTTAATGTTACGGAAAGCTTTATGATCGAAAAATATTCACATGTAATGCATATAGTTTCTAATGTGATGGGAGTTTATAATAAAAAATATTCAAAATTTAAGTCATTTCTTGCTGGTTTTCCGGCTGGGACTGTCTCTGGTGCACCTAAAATTAGAGCTATGGAAATTATTGATGAACTAGAAACAACAAGAAGGAAGGTTTATGCAGGTGGTATAGGATATTTCTCAGCCAATGGTGAATTTGATACTTGCATAGCCTTAAGAACCGCTGTTGCAAAAAATAAAAAATTTTATGTACAGGCTGGAGCAGGTATTGTTGCTGATAGTAATCCAATTAAAGAATATGAAGAAACAATTAATAAAGCAAAAGCATTACTGAGTGCTCTTAGGTAATGAAAATTATATTAATTGATAACTATGATAGCTTTACATTCAATTTATACCACTATCTCTCATCTTTAAAGGTTAGAGTTGATGTTGTTAGAAATGATAAAATTACTGATAAAGATATAATTAAAAATGGATATAATAGAATCGTAATATCACCAGGTCCTGGGAACCCAGACCAATCAGGAAACTGTATTAAAATAGTTAAATCTCTTTATAAAAAAATTCCAATACTTGGTGTATGCTTAGGTCATCAAATAATTGGGCAAGTATTTGGTTCAAAAATAATTCAAGCTAAAAAACTAATGCACGGGAAAACTAGTATAATTGAGTCAAATAAAACTGGAATATTAAAAAAACTTCCCTCCAAATTTGTAGCTACAAGATATCATAGCTTAATTATTGATAAAAAAACTCTATCTAAAGAACTTGAAATTACCGCTCAAACTAAAGATGGAATTATAATGGCCGTAAAACACAAAAAATACAACGTTCATGGTGTTCAATTTCATCCTGAGAGTATAAAAACTATTATTGGTATCAAAATATTAAAAAATTTTATTAATTATAAAAGCTAATGAAAAAATTTATTGAAAAACTAAAAAATAAAGAAAATTTATCCTTTAATGAAAGTAAGGATGCTTTTGAAATATTAATGCAAGGTAATGTTTCTGATAGTGAAATGTTTGATTTTTTAACTCTCCTATCTGCAAAAGGTGAAGTCTCAGATGAAATAGCTGGTGGTGTTTATGTTTTAAGAGACAGGTCTAAAAGAGTAAATGCTAAAGATTGTATTGATACGTGTGGGACTGGTGGTGATGGAATGAACACACTCAATATATCAACAGCTTCAGCTCTGTTATTAGCTAGTATGGGTGTTAAGGTAGCAAAACATGGAAATAAAGCAGTTTCATCAAAATGTGGATCTGGTGATGTTTTGGAAGCTTTAAATATTAAGATTGATTTAGAACCAAAAAAAATAGAAGAACAAATCGACAAAAATAACTTTGGGTTCATGTTTGCACCAAATTATCATAGTGCAATGAGGTTTGTTGGGCCTACAAGGAAAAAAATAGGCAAGAGAACAATATTCAATATGATAGGCCCTTTAAGTAGCCCTGCCCTTGTCGAGCGACAAGTTGTTGGCGTTTATGATAAAAGACTACTTAAAATTTTTGCTGAAGCTTTAAAAAACTTAAATATAAAATTTGCCTGGATTGTGAATAGTGAAGATGGTTTAGATGAGATATCACCATATGCAAAAACAAATGTTGTTCAATTAAAAGATGGTAAGATTTCAGAAATTACTATTAATCCTAAGGAATTAAACATAGGTGCAAATAAATTTGAAGATTTGTTAGGAGATGATGCTAAATTTAATGCAAATAAGATGATTGATATATTTAAAGGTGAAGATAATGATTTTTCTAAAGCTGTTTGTTTAAATACTGCTGCTGGACTAATTGTTGCAGACAAATATTCTTCATTTAATAATGCCTATGAGGATGCTAGAAAACATATCTTGTCAGGAAAATCATATGAAAACTTAAAAAGATTACAAAATGTCTGAAAACACTTTAGATAAGATAATTAAAAAAAAAATTGAAAAAATTGATTTATTAAAAAAATCCACTTCATTAAAGCAATTAATTGAAAAAATTGATGAAAATAAATCATTTATTAATTTTAAGACAAAGATTCAAAATAATATTAATGATAAAAAAATTTCAATAATCGCAGAAATAAAAAAAGCTAGTCCTTCTGCTGGTATCATTGTGAAGGAATACAACCCTATAGAGATTGCAGATATTTATTACAAAAATAAAACAACGTGTTTGTCAATCTTGACTGAAGAAGATTTCTTTCTGGGAAATTTAATACATGTGAGTAAAGTAAAGGAAAAGATAAATCTTCCTATTCTCTGTAAAGATTTTTTTATAGATAAATTTCAAGTACCTCTTGCGAAGAGTTATGGAGCTGATGCTATATTAATTATACTAGCTGGTGTTTCTGATGATCTTGCTTTTGAACTATACGAAGAAGCTTTAAAATTTAATATGTCAATAATAGTTGAAGTGCACACAGTAGAAGAAGCGAAAAGGTCTCTTAATTTTAAAGAAGCTTTAATTGGTATCAATAATAGAAATCTTAAAACTTTAAAAACAGATATAAATACAACTTATAATATTCATGATGTTTTAATTAATCACTCTGGACCGTTAATTTCAGAGAGTGGAATTAAAACAAAAGATGAACTTTTAGAAATATGCAATAAAACAAATATTAAAACTTTTTTAATCGGTGAATCACTTTTAAAAAACTTGGATAATAATTCAATTTTTTCAGTTCTTTAATCAAATAAACCCCTATTTTAAACAGTTTTTAGCTATTGTTAAAATAGAAGAACACTTATAGAACAGATTTTGTACTTTATTTGTTCTTATGCTAACTAAAAAACAAAAAAACCTGCTTTTATATATTAACAAGAAGTTAAGATCTTCTGGTGTTTCCCCATCTTATGAGGAAATGAAAGATTCATTAAACTTAAAATCTAAATCAGGAATTCATAGGTTAATAAGTGCTTTAGAAGAAAGAGGGTTTATTAGAAGACTTCCTCATAAGGCAAGAGCTTTAGAGGTGATAAAACTTCCAGAAACAGCTTCTGCTAACGATATTTATAATAGTTTTTCACCGAGTGTTATTAAAGGTGGCTTAGACACGGAAAATAATAATGCAAATGAAATGGAAATACCTGTTTTAGGTAGTATTGCTGCAGGTACTCCTGTTGAAGCAATACAGAATGAAGTTTCTAGAATACCCCTTCCCAGTAACCTTGAAAAAAATGGCCAATATTTTGGACTTAAAGTTCAGGGTGACTCAATGATTGAAGCTGGTATCAATGAAGGTGATACGGTTATTATTAGAAGATCTGACACTGCTGACAATGGTAAAATTGTTGTGGCTTTAATAGATGAACACGAAGCCATGTTAAAAAGAATTAGAAGAAAAGGCAAAACAGTTGCTCTTGAAAGTGCTAATAGAAACTATGAAACTAAAATATTTGGCCCTGATAGAGTAAAAGTTCAAGGTGTTCTAGTATCTTTATATAGAAACTTCTAAGAAAATAGTCTAAAAATCACACATGTCCAATATTGCAACAAGATTTGCTCCCTCGCCTACTGGAGCCCTTCATATTGGGGGTGTAAGAACTGCTCTATTTTGCTGGTTATTTTCAAAAAATAAAAAAGGCACTTTTCATTTGAGAATTGAAGATACAGACAAAGAAAGATCTAAAGATGAGCATAAAGATCAAATTATAAAATCTTTAAAATGGATTGGTATAGAGCATGATGGAGAACTATACATTCAATCTACCAAAATTAATGATCATATCAGTGTTGCAAATAATCTACTTAAAAGTGGTCATGCTTATAAGTGTTACTGTTCTACTGAAGAAATAGAAGATCAAAAGAAAAGAGCTAAACAAAAAAAACTTCCTTATACCTACAATAGAAAATGTAGAGAATTAAGTGAAAGTGATGCTCCAAAAGATATTAAGCCAGTTGTAAGATTTAAAAGCAAAATTGAAGGTTCTTCAATATTAAAGGATCTGGTGCAAGGAAATGTGGAGATAGACAATATTATTATAGAGGATTTTATTATTTTAAGAAATGATGGAACTCCAACATATAATTTATCAGCAACTGTTGATGATCATCAAATGAGTATGACTCATATTATAAGAGGCGATGATCATAAAATAAATACCTTTAAACAAATGCAAATATATCTATCAATGAAATGGGAACTACCCTCTTTTGCACATATTCCATTAATTCATACTTTGGAAGGTAAAAAATTATCTAAAAGAGATAATGCCTCAACGTTAGATGATTATTCTAAAATTGGAATAATGCCAGATGCTCTAAGAAACTATCTTTTAAGACTAGGCTGGTCTTATAAAGATAAAGAGATATTTACATTAGAAGAGAGTATTGAGCATTTTAATTTAGAGGGAATTGGTAAATCCCCATCTAAATTAGATATGAGCCGTATATTATCGATGAATGAGCACTATATAAAAAATATGGATGAGGGTAATTTATTTGATCAATTTATTGAATACTGCCAATTATTTAAAAGTGAAATAAAAACTGATAAAAAAGATAAGATTAAGAAATCTCTAACATTTTTAAAAAATAAAGCCAAAACCTTAGAGGATATATTTAATAATGGTCAATATATAATAGTTGATGAGGTAAGTTTTAATCAGGAGGATATAAAACTAATTGATGATGGAGCCAAAAAGATAATATCAGAATTTGCAAATAGTATCTCGAAAATAGAAGAATTAAGCAAAGAAAACTTAGAGCCAATTATCAACCATCTCATAAAATCAAACGAAACTAACTTCAAAGGAGTTGGACAACCACTTAGGGTAGTTTTAACAGGATTGAAATTTGGTCCTGGAATTTATGATATAATTACTTCCCTTGATAAAGACGAAATCTTAAAAAGATTAAAAAAAAAAATAATTTAAAAATTTTTAGATATTAATAAATCTAAAGAGTTTTCAAAACTTTCGTTACTTCTTTGAAGCCTCATAAGATTCAAACTATAGATCCACTTATCAAGTGTTTCTAATATGAATCCCGTCTTAATTTTTAAAGATGAAGAATAAGGACTGTCTAAATAATATGTATACGTTTTGTTTGTATTTGAGGTAAAATAAGCATCAATATTTTTTTTTTAGTTAAATCTTCAATAAACTCAAAATCTAAAAGAGTTGAAAATAAATTACCTTTAAAATTTTTATTAAAATAAATCGCAGAACCTAATGAAATAGATTCATTAATCAATTTATGTTTATTAAAGTGTAATGCTTGGTTATTACCACTTTCAGAAAATTCATTAAAAGTATTATGTGCAAAGTTAACTCTAGAATAATTTGTTATTTTAATATTTCTGTGTATTTTACTAAAATTAATCTTTAAAGCTCCATGTATTTGATCAACATTTCGTTTGCCTGTGACTTTTGATAAAAGGTTAGATGAGTCAGTAATTCTAGATATATGATTTTCAATTAAACCTAAACCAAGTAATGAATCGATATAAATAGATCTATTACTTTGCCAGCTACTATAAATTGATAAGTTTTTTGCTTTAGATTCAACCTTTGTTCCAAGGTTGCTAATTTTTGTACCTTCTTTTTCCTCTCTTATAGCTATACCAAAAAGTGTATTTTTATTAATAACTTTATCTATTCCTATTGTTAATCCATTAGAAGATGAAATTTTACCTAATTTATCTATTGAAAATTTAGTTATACCTTTAGTTATTGAGCCAGATGACCAAATCTTCCATTTTTTAGGCACTAAACCGAACTCATCTTTTAAATATTTAGACAATGGAAGTTCTGTAACAAATTTTTCTATATTTTTTTTTGATAATTTTGTTTTCAAATTAGAATCATTCTTTATTAGATACATATCCAAAAGTGTTGCATATGGGTAAGATTGTTTATCAGTAATATCAAAATCCAAGTTTAAATTTTCAAAATTAGTAGATTTATGTTTTTGTGTATTTCTGTAAACCTCCATTCGATTTAACAATGTATTTGTAGAATTAAGCATAAATCTTTTTGCACTTTCCGATTGTGCATCAATAACTCCAGTTAATTGCGTGTCATCAAATACATTAAATGTACTGCTACTTGCTTCTGTTGAATTAATTGTCAATGTGGTTAATCCTGAAACAGTAGCGGTTTCTCCAGCTGTTCCTCCATATTCAATAACATAATAATCTACACTTGTAGAAGCGCATGGAAAGTCATTCCATTCACCATCACTTCTTAAATGAGCACAATCTTCTTCTCCGACGGTACTACTACTGTGATCATTAGGTTCATTGGCTTTCCAGTTATTGTAAGAATAACCATTTGCTACAGCACAAGCGTTATCGGCAGCATTAGCCGAAGAACCAACTGCTACTTGGCAAAAAAATGTTTTACCATTGTCAGGACCAGACACCCACTCCCAAGTACCTTCAGATGTTGAGTGAGAGTTAGATGTAAAAGTTGAGTTATCAGAAGCACCAATCCATGTATTTTGTGAGACTTTTGCATCTAAGAAATCATTTTCTGCTTCAGAGGTGATACTAACAAGATAACCGGACAAACCATTATATGACGACGCTTCAGCAGCATTTTTTGCATCAGCAAAAGAAATTTCATCATCATTAACTAGTTTATAATAGTGACCATTTGCAGAATTATAGTTGTTACCAGCAGCAGTTACAGAAACAGTAATTGCTGGAGATCCAGTTAAGCCATCTCCTTTAAATGATAATGTAGCCAGTGCTACGTTAATATTAGCTTGTGTTCCTCTGAAACCTATTTCGGCAAGAGTGCTACCAGAACAATCAGCAGGTGCACCACTTCCATCACTACTATAACCACAATAACCAGCGGCTTGTAAAATGTTAGAAGTAGTAGTTATCTTGATATTTCCAGCTGAGGCCACGGCAGATACTAAAAGAGTTCCTGAATAGCCACTAATACTAGGTGTGGTTCCAGAATCAGATAATAAAACAAAACTAGAAGTGTTAGCAGTTAATGCTGATGGCATAATCACCTCAGCAGAAGATACTTGAGTGCTAAAGAAAATAGAAAAAAATATAAAAATAAAATAAAATTTTGGAGTAACAAAAAACATAATTATCTATAAAAAATTGATTATTGTAAATTTTTAGAGATATTGCGATAAAATAAACGAAACTTTTTCTGTAGAAGGGGTTTCTGATTTGAAGTTTTTTAGGGTTTTTTTAATATCTTCAAGTTGTAATTTTATTAAATTTGGGTGATTTAAGAAATAATTTACAGAATTGAATATTTCTTTTGCATTACATTCACCTTGCAATAATTCTGGAATTACTTCTTTATTATTTATAATGTTTATAATGTTAACAAATTTTACTTTTACTAAAAATTTCATAATCCAATAATTAATCACATTAGTTTTGTAAATAATAATAGATGGTATATTAGCATTACAAATTTCAAGAGATACAGTCCCTGACTTTGCTACTGCAAACACAGAGTTAGATAAAATTTGCGATTTAATATTTTGATTTGAAATTACTTGAGAGTTACTCAGAGAATTATTTTTTATAAAATTAACAATTAATTTTTTATTTTCATCTGTAGCGTGAAAAATAAAATCATAATTGTTAAATTTTTGATTCATCAATTTGATAAAATTACATAATATAGGCAAGAGAACATTTGTTTCAGAGTTTCTACTACCTGCAAATATAGATATAATTTTTTTTTCTTTGTTAATTAATGAAGATAAGTCAATTTTTGAACTTGTGCTTTGTTCCAATAAAGGGTGACCAACGAAAGTATTTGGAACATTTTCTTTATCAAAATATTTTTTTTCAAAATTAAATAAAAGAAACATGTGGTCTATAAATTTTTTAATTTTTTTAACTCTACCCACGCGCCATATCCAAACTTGAGGAGCTACATAATGAATTGTTTTAATATCATTATTAATTTTCTTAACTCTTTCGGCAACCCTAAGTGTAAAATCTGGACTATCAACTGTGAATAATATGTCAGGATTAAACTGAATAATCTCATCGACTGTTTTGTTAATTCTATTTCTTATCTTGAATATGTTAAATAAAACGCTAGTAAAGCCCAAATAAGTAATCTCTTTAAGATCAAAAATTGACTGTATACCTAAAGATTTCAAGTGTGTGCCACCAACACAAGAAAATTCAATATTTGGGTTAATTTTTTTTAACTTATGTATAACTGTTGAAGCTAACTTATCTCCAGATGGCTCACCAGTTACTATAAATATTTTTTTCATTTAACTATTATAAAAATCTTATTTTTGTTTGCAAATTTAATACTTTTATTTTTGTCTATAAAAATGTTTTGTTTTGATTTTAAAACAATTCCTTTA
>Ga0307995_1000600_pt1 | contig 24530 bp, 28 predicted proteins | sample EllFjometagen262_FD_203132 | JGI IMG/M metagenome (GOLD analysis project Ga0307995, IMG submission 203132) | Marine microbial communities from Ellis Fjord, Antarctic Ocean - #262 | ecosystem: Environmental > Aquatic > Marine > Unclassified | place: Southern Ocean | collected 2014-11-02 | reverse complement strand
AAGTGCACAAATAAATTTATTTTCAGATTCAATGAAAAAACATAATCGTATTAATTTTTTAACCATTCAAGATGAAGGAGGTACAAAAAAAATTGTCGATAAAGTTTTTGGACAAATTCAAGAATTATTAAAAGAAGCTAACAATATTAAAAGAACTCCTCAAGCCACACATCATTTAACATTAGCACTACAATGTGGAGGATCTGATGGATATTCAGGTATTTCCGCCAACCCATCTTTAGGTGTTGCTGCAGATCTTCTTGTAAAGAATGGTGGAAGTTCAATTTTATCTGAAACTCCAGAAATTTATGGGGCAGAACATTTGTTAATCAACAGAGCTGCCAATAAAGAAGTAGCAAATAAATTAATAAAAAAAATTGAATGGTGGAAGCACTATACAACTATCAATAATAGCTCGATGGACAATAACCCCGCACCTGGAAACAAAAAAGGTGGCCTGACAACTATACTTGAAAAATCTTTGGGTGCAGTTGCAAAAGGAGGCAATTCAATTCTAAAAGATGTTCTAAGTTATGCAGAACCTTTAAAAAATAAAGGTTTTAATTTTATGGACTCACCTGGTTATGATCCTGTCTCTGTAACTGGACAAGTTGCTTCAGGTGCTAACATTATTTGTTTTACGACTGGAAGAGGGTCTTGCTTTGGCTGTAAACCAGTCCCTAGCCTAAAGTTAGCAACAAACACTGTCATGTTTAATAAGATGAACGAAGATATGGACATTAATTGTGGAACAGTTATTGATAGCGATGAAACAGTAGAACAAGTAGGACAAAAAGTTTTTGAACTAATTTTAAAAACTGCATCTGGATATAAGTCTAAAAGTGAGAACAACGGCTATGGAGATGAAGAATTTAATCCATGGCAAGTTGGCGTAGTAATGTAATGTTAGACAAAAAGCTATCTACATCTAAAATCATACTACTAGCCTCGTCTGCATATTTTTTATTTGTTGCAATGGATACTTTGTCTAAATATATGACCCAACATATTGAAGTAAGCCAACTTATTTGGGGCAGATATTTTTTTCACTTACTAGCTATGTTAACGTATTTTGTCATTTTTAAACCAAAACTAGACTTAAAAAAAAATTTTAAGATCCAGATAGTAAGATCAGCACTTCTCGTTTTTGCAACTTTTTTAATGTTTAATGCCTTAAAACTTTTTACTTTAGTAGACATATATGTTCTCTTTTTTACTGCACCATTAATTTTAGCGTTGCTCTCTGCAGTATTTTTAAAAGATAATCTGAGTTTAGTTGGTTGGATTTTAATGGGCTTAAGCTTTATAGCTATTGTTTATACACTTGGCCCCAGCATGAAAGTGATGTCAGTTAAAGTTGCCTTCCCGTTTCTTATACCAATCTGTTGGTCACTTTATCAATTTTTTACAAAATTAATTTCAAACAATAGAGAACCTTTTGTTGCTGTTTTTTATAGTGGCTTGGTAGGCAGTATTGTTTTTTCTATTTATAGCTTCAGTCACTGGAATACCATAGAATCAAATTGGATATGGTTTGGTCTTATTACACTTGGGGTTTTTGGTTTTATTTCACACTTGATCCTTGTTTACGCTATCCAGCTTTCCAATCTTTCGTTTGTAGCAAATTTTCAGTATTCACAACTTGTATGGTCATCTCTTTTAGGGCTATTAATATTTGGGACATCAGTTGAACCAACAAGAGTATTAGGAATGATAGCGATAATAATTTTTGGGGTTTTATTTATTAAATTTGAACTAAGTAAAAAAGTTTAATCTTTCCATTTAGGTTTTAACTTATTTAAAAAAGCAGAAATACCTATTTTTGCATTCTCACTATTTAGTAATTTATAAAAGGAACCTCTTTCCTGTTCTAATCCATTATCAATATTCAAATTATTACTAACTAATTTTTTTATTTCTACTAAACTTGACTTGGGTTTTTGAGCTATTTTATTTGCTGATTTTATAGCCTCCAGAGAAAAATTATTTTTGTCCAATAAAAGACTTACAAAACCAAGTTCATAAGCTCTCTGTCCAGAAATAATTTCTCCAGTCATGCACAGAAAGTTTGCATTAAACTTTCCTAAATAATTTTTTAATCTTTGTGTTCCACCGATTCCCGGTAATAGCCCTAAGTTAACTTCAGGTAGTCCAAATTTAGATTCTTTAGATGCAATAATAATATCACACAGCAAAGCGAGTTCCATTCCTGCGCCCAAAGCATAGCCTTCAACTGCTGCTACAATTGGAATATTGATTTCTTTTATTTTATCAAAGAAGTTAAAGAGGCCTTTTGATTTTGCAGACTCTGTATTTAAAATATCAAGTTCTTTTATGTCAGCTCCTGGCGAAAAATTTTTTTGATTCCCTTGAATCAGAATGACTCTAATGGAAGAGTTCATTTCTAACTCTTTCAGACCTTCATAAATATCTTGAGAAGCTTCTATATTTAAAGAATTATTTTTTTCTGGATTGTTAAGAGTAAGCAGGCCTAAATGTTCATCAATATTAATAATTATATTTTTATATGTTTTCAATTTTTTTAAATACAGTCATTTTAGTTAATAAACTTATTTTGGCCTTTTGAATACCAAACGACCCATTATGGACTAAACAAACATTACATTTGACTATTAATAGTTATATTTGCTCTTCATGACAACCCAACTTAAAGAAAATAATTCATCAAGAGAGGTTGCGGATGTGTCACCTCATGAAAAAATATCTATTAAAAATAGACCTAATATTGACCATTTAATAAAAAGAATACTAACCGAAAGAAGAAAAGCAAATAAAAAAAATATTTTTGCATTTATAGTCATTTTTTTGTTAGTTGGTGGGCTATCAATTTATTCTTTTTCTTTCTAAACAATCTATGGCTCTTATACTCAATTCTTTAAATTCAAATCAAAATAAAAGAACTATCAAAAAAGACAACAAGGAAACAAAGCATTGTAGATTGTTGAATTATAAATAATTTAGGTTTTATTTACCTAAATTGAACTTTACGTGATAAATTAAAACTTATGGAGTCAATATCAAAAAATAGTATAGAAAAAATAATTTTAGAAAACTATATTGAATATCAAAATTTATTTGTAGAGTTTCAGTCTCAATTTTTATCGGGCTTACACTCCAGGTATCAAAGTTTGGAAAATGGTAGTCTTGTTTTGTACTACGCAAGACAAACCCATCAAGATATTTTAAGAAAAAAAGATTATGACCTTAATTTTAACCTTAATTATGAAAAATTTTGGCACAACCATCGTGATACTAAATCACCCCGAGCATCTATAATTAAAATTGGGGAAGATATATTTTTGCCAAAAGAGACTACTAGAAGAAAGATTTTACAACTTATAAAACAAAAAATACTCGGTAAAAAAAATAAAAATATTGGGTGGTTTCCTAGCGAAGAATACAAACAAAGTTATAATTTATTTACTAGCAAAGAAATCAATGAGGTGAGTAAATTAATTTGTTTTATTTGTGAAAAAAAAAATCTTTCAATTTCTAAAGAAGAAGTTGGAAAAGAGGTAAAGGAAAAGTTTAGTTTTTATTGGTTTCATTATCTAGGAGCACAACTTCAATATCTTAAATTATGGAGCATACAATTCAAAGATGTTGAACTTATTCTCATATTTTTAAAAGTTGCACGTTTAGCTGCATCAAAAGCAAAAGAAAACAAAATATCCAACAACGAAGTATACAACAACCCAAACATACTTAAAGAATTTGTAGGCGCAAGTATAAGTGCAACCTCTATAGCTGAAGTCACTAGCATACCCAGAGCGACTTGTATTCGAAAACTAGAAATTTTGGTAAAATTAAAAATTATTAAACAAGATAAAAATACAAAGAGATATTATATTATCTCTAGTATGACCGCTGATAATCTGGTTTTACGAAAAATAAACGCAAAAGTGATTAACCTTTTTAGTGATTTTTATTTTATTTGTATTAGAGCAATAAATACTAATAATAGACGCTGACCAGACCCAATAAAACTAAAGATGATAAACAAAGCATAGCTATTAGAGTGGTATTGTAAAAATTTGATTTTCTAGTTTGGTTTAATCTTTTATTTAATTCATTAATATCGACTCTATGCAAAAATCTATTTTCATCTTTTTTTAGATGTTTAAATTTGTTGGACTTTTCATCATATACAATTTGGTCCCTGACAATCATATACAACATTAAAAAGATTATGCCTGCAGAGTCAATCGTTAATAGAAAAAATTTTTTATGGAAAATAAAATATAACTTAGAGATACTAGCTGTAGTACTAAAACATTTTATTACTGCTTCATGTATTGATTGACACTCTTTCTAATTTTATCAAAAATCTCGTCAATATGTTTTTTTTCAGAAATAAAAGGAGGTGCCAGAACTAAGGCATCACCTGTTGCTTTAAGATTTACTCCATTTTCATAACAAGATTTGTAAACTTCAAAGCCTGCTTTACCGGGCTTATCTTTTTTCCTAATATCAACACCACCTAACAAGCCGTAACCTCTAATATTTTCTATACACTCTAAGTCCTTTAAGGAATGTAAAGCTTCTTGAAAATAAGGTGAAATTTCTTTTACTCTATTAAATATATCTTCCTTTTCAAATATGTCCTGCACAGCTAAAGCCGCAGCAACAGCAGAAGGTATTCCCGAGTAGGTATAACCGTGGAATAACTCAATCGCTCCTTCTGGTGCAGAGTCCATAACAGTATCATATATTCCATCTCGAACAGCTACAACACCCATAGGAACTACTCCATTTGTTGTCGCTTTTGCCAAAGTCATAATATCGGGTGTAACATTAAATTCTTGAGAAGCAAAAGGAGAACCTGTTCTGCCCCAACCAGTAATAACTTCATCGAAGATTAAAAGGATACCATGTTTGTCACAAATTTTTCTTAGTCTATCCAGATAACCTTTTGGTGGAACTAGAATTCCTGTTGATCCTGCAATTGGTTCCACAATGCATGCTGCTATTTCCCCTTCAAATTTATTTGCGATTAGTTCTAGATCATCTGCTAGTTCGGCTCCTGTGTCAGGCTGTCCTTTTATAAATTTATGTTCTGGCAAAAGAGTATGGCGCATATGCTGAACGCCTGGCATTAAAACACTAGCACACATTTCTTTATAATTATTAAAACCACCAACAGATAAACCGCCTATATTCATTCCATGGTAGCCTCTATCACGACCTACAAATCTAAATTTTTTTTTGTTACCCTTAGCAGTATGATAAGCCATAGCGATTTTAATAGCCGAGTCCACTGCTGTTGACCCACAAATTGTATAAAAAATTTTATTTAAATCCTCAGGTGTATGCTTTGCAATTCTAGTTGCTAGTTCAAATGATCCACCAAATCCTTGATTGAAAGGTAAAACAAAATCTAATTCTCTTAGTTGTTTACCAACAGCTTCTGCGATTTCTTCTCTACCATGACCTAAAGGATTACAAAATAACCCACAGCTAGCATCAATCAAAGTATTGCCTTCATGCGTTTTTAGATAAACACCTTTTGCACTTGTAATTAGTCTTGGATTTTTTTTAAAGCTACGATTAGAGGAAAACGGCATCCAATGTTCGTTTAAAGAGTTAGGTATGTTTGTTCTTTGAGTGCTCATTATATTTAAACTAACTGATTGTTTAAGTTATTCAATCCTTAATATATAAAGAGTTTTTAACTAAAATAGAACAACTTTTACATAAAAAATAGCAATGAAAGATTTAAAAAATTGGGATAAAAAAACTTGGTTATCTTCATCTAAGTATATCTCAAGTATAATTAATTTTTTAGAAAAAAGGATTAAATTTGATAAAGAAATAAAAATTTTAGATATTGGTTGTGGTCGTGGAAGAATTATTTCCACTTTTTCAAAAAAGTATAAAATGAGCAATTTACCACTAGGTATTGATATTGTTGACCACAAGAATGCTGCAAGAAAAATAAAGTTTATAAAAATCAATGCAATAAAATATTTAAGTAAAACAAAAGAAAAATTTGATCTTATCTTATTTAAGCAATCTATACATTTTTTTAAACCTATAGAAATTAAAAAAATATTAGATTTTTCAAAAAAAAAACTTAACCCAAATGGAAAAATTATGATCTTAGCATTACATCCAAAAAATAATCACTGGCCTTTGTTTAAAATTTTTAAGATAAAGCTTATGCAAAGTTTAAAGAAAGATAAAAAAATTTTAGATCTAATTAAATTAAATTTTAAAAAATACAAAATTAATTATTTCAATTTTAAAGTAAAAATAACTAAAGTCTCATACCTTGAAATGATTAAAAATAGATTTACTTCATGCCTTTTAAATCTTTCATCTGAAGAATTAAAGACAGGAATGAAAGAAATTAAAAAAAATTACAACAAAAAAATAAAGTTTTACGATAAACTAATTTGTATTAGTTACAAAAAAGAATGGTAACTTATCTTTCTCTACTTTTTATATCTTTTTTAGCGGCTACTATTCTTCCATTTTCAAGCGAGTTAGCTCTAGCCAGTCTACTGAATGTAGATAAATATAATTCATTTGATCTTATAGCAACAGCGAGTTTAGGAAATATCTTAGGTTCAGTATTTAATTGGTTGTTAGGGTTTTATTTATTTAAGTATATTAATAAAAAATGGTTTCCCTTCAAAGAGCGTCAAATAAACAATGCTTCCAAAAGATTTGAAAAATTTGGAGCTTGGTCTTTATTATTTGCATGGTTGCCAATCATTGGTGACCCACTTACTTTTGTAGCCGGGATTTTAAAGGTAAATCTTTTATTATTTTTAGTTTTAGTAGCCGTTGGTAAAATTAGTAGGTACCTATTTGTGTACGCTATGATAAGTTAGCTAATCTTTCCAAAAAAAAATTCCACTACCAAAACCCAAAAAAACAGCTGAGACTATCCAGGCATTTTCCTGATTTGAGAAAAAAATAAGGACTCCAAAAAGAGCAATCGATATACCTATTGTTTTTTTACTCATGTTTAATTTTGTGTGTTCAATTATTTTATGCTATCACTCTCAATATCCTAATCTAACTTAAAATGAACAAAAACCTCTGGATTATTACCGCAAGTCAAATATTTAGTTTTACACCAGCACCTGTAAACGTTTTTTTAAGTGGAATAATCGGTAGTACATTAAGTCCAGTAAAGTCTCTTCAAACTGTTCCAACTTCTTTAATGATAGTTGGCGTTGCTGTCTTTTCTTTTTTTGCTGCTAAGATTATGGGTAGAATAGGAAGAAAAGCTGGATTTCTATGCGCTGCTCTTTTTAGTACTCTATCAGTTTTACTGGCAGCTTATGCTGTGTGGGATAAAAATTTCTATTTATTTTGTTTTGCTTGTTTTTTTATTGGTAATGGAATGGCTTTTACTCACCAATATCGCTTTGCAGCAGCTGAAAGTGTAGAAAAACCTTTTATACCAAGAGCACTCTCAATTATAATGCTAGCTACGATTTTTTCTGCACTCCTTGGACCCAATATTGCTAATTTTAATAAAGATTTAATAAGTGGACACTTATTTGTTGGATCTTATCTATCGCTAGCAGTTTTAACATCTATACCTATTTTATTTTTAAGTTTTTATAATTCAAAAGCCGAATCAAGGGGGGCTAAAGAGCACAAAGGTAGAGGGTATTTTGAGCTTATTTCACAACCCAAGTTCTTACAAGCCGTTGCATCTGCTGCTTTTGCATATGCAGTAATGTCATTTTTGATGACAGCAACACCTATTAATATGCACGTTATAGAATACTACAGTTTAAATAAAACTGGTATTGTTATACAGCTACATATTGTAAGTATGTTTTTACCATCTTTGATTACAGGAAATTTGCTAAGAAAATTTGGTCACAGCAAAATAATATATGCAGGTGTATCTTTTTTTATCTTAACAATTTTATTAAGTTTTTTACAACCTTCTTTTTTCAACTATTTATTCTCTCTAATTTTTTTAGGAATAGGATGGAACTTTTTATATCTATCAGGAACTGGTCTGCTTATTTTATCTTACAGAGAAGAAGAAAAATTTAAAGCACAAGGATTTAACGATATCCTAGTTTTTTCAACACAAGCTTTAGCTAGTTTATCAGCAGGTTATGTGTTGAGCATAACAAGCTGGAAGACAATGAATTTAATTGCTATTCCTTTTTTGATTTTAATCGTTTTTACATCAATTAGAGCTGACAAAACAAAGTAGCAAACAAATAAAAAATTTTTTAGTTAGAAGGTTTCAACAACTTTAAAATTTCGTTATGTATTTTTTTATTAGAAGTGGCTAATATATTACCACCCTTTATTGAAGATTTATTATCCCAAGTACTAACAACTCCTCCTGCATTTTCAATTATAGGAATAAGGGGAACTATATCAAAAGGTTTGAGATTAGTTTCAATCACTGCTTCTACTTTTCCTTCTGCAAGCAAACAAAAATTTAAAGCATCAAATGTTGCTGTACCAAAGTAGGAAACGGAAGAAGTAACTTTCTTAATTTTTTTATTATATTTTTTTTGAAATAACATTTCATGCAAGTGTCCTATAACTTTACATTTCTTTAATTTACTTTCTTTAGACGTCTTTAAAATGGTTTTTTTCCCATTGAATAAATATGATTTCTTTTGATCGTTTATATAAAACTTATTTAATGCTGGAAAATTTGCTAAACCTAAAATAGGTTGATCTTTATGCGTCAGACCAATTAAGTTTGACCAAGTGGGGGCCCCAATCATAAAAGCTCTCGTTCCATCAATAGGGTCAATAAACCATTTATATTCACTATCAGAGTGCTTTTCTAAAAACTCCTCACCTAAAATAGCGTCATTAGGGAACTGTTTAACAATAATAGCTCTTATAAGTTTTTCAAATGCTATATCTAAATTTGTTACTGGATCAAATTTTTTTTTATTTTTGGATTTGTTACTAATTTTAAGAAAAGATTTAGTATTTTTATTATAAAAATTATCAAGTTTATTTGGTAAATTTTTTAAAAGTTTTAATTGTTTATCGTAGTTCATATATTTTTATATCTTAATTAATTAACATATTACAGAAAATATTCCCTGTAAAAATTAACATAAAATAAAATATGAAAGAAGTTAATTAAGAAAAAAGAAAATTATATTTGATTTCAAGATTTATTTTTTTTGATTGTATCATTTAATAAATTAAAAATATTTATAGACCAATTGAGAAAATCGATCATCAATTCTTCTGATGGGCGTATATTTTTAATTTTAGCATCCTTACCAACTTCTCCATCTGGTACTAACGATACATAGACTCCTTTTGCATGTCCATCGTCAATAATTTTAGATATTGTTTTGTATGAATATTCAGGAATTTTTTTTGCAATTTGTTCTTTGTAAATTTCTTCGCCATGCTCATTGGCATAGAATATTTCAAGAAAAATTTTAAATCTTTTTACTGTTGAAAAAACCCATCTTAATTGTTCACTTTTAACTTGATTATTGTAGATTGCATGGAACGCTAATGAAACAGCATTTCCTAGAATTTTAAAATTTTTTTTCTCTAATATAAAAGGAAGTTTTTCTAATTTTAATTTAGAGTATATTCTCTCTTCTCTTTCTTTTTGTTTATCCATTTAAATGCAGTTTTATATTTTACACAAAAGCATACCTAGGATTCATTAAACTACGAATACAAAAAATTATCTACTAATTTTTTTTATTAAAGTTAAGCCAAAAGCTACTGCAGGACCAATTCCTAGTGCGTAAAGTAAGGTTCCAATACCGACTATGCCACCTAAAGACCAGCCAAATAAAACTACTAAAACTTCAATTGAGCCTCTTATCGTCGCAATAGAAAAACCTAATTTTTTTTGCAAACCAGTCATCAGTCCGTCCCTAGGACCTGGGCCCAGTTTTGCTATTAAATATATACCACTACCTAAACCAACCATTAAAATAGAAACAACACACAATAAAATTTGGTAAATCCAATACTCCGGGGCTTTAAAAAAAAATATTGTTACATCAATCATAATCGAGATGATGACAACATTTAATATTGTACCTATTCCTATTTTTTCATCTAAAAAAAACCATAGCAATAAAACTATTAAACTCATTAGAAAAGCACATGTACCAATCGATAAATCTAAATTCAAAGCGAGACCCTGATGAAAGACATTCCAAGGTGATGCTCCAATAGTTGAAATGATTAATAGACCCTCACCAAAACCAAATAATATTAGGCCAGAGCATAAAAAAAGTAGAGTTTTAAATGAAGGTTTGAGATTTTTTGGTGATTTCGAGCTCCAGGATAACTCAGGAATATTTTTTATTTGTAAAAACATTGAAATGTCTATCAAATGTACAAAGTATACACAATTAGCATATTTATCTATAATCTGAAAACTACATGAACCAAAAAAATTTTTTTGAATTTAATCACGAGGGTTTAAAGCTTTTTTTAATTAAAGATTTACAAATTGAAGAAAAAAAAATTCCTATGCGCAGCAAACAGATTTGGCAATCTGTCTATAAAAAAGGATCTTTTGATATTAATAAATTAACCACATTCCCTTTAGAACTTAGAGATAAGCTCAACAGCTTAGTAAGCTTGAAGAGGCCAAAAATTGTTAATACACAAACCTCCAGAGACGGAACTATAAAGTGGTTAATTAAACTTTTTGACGGAAATGAAGTAGAGTGTGTGTATATTCCAGAAAAAAATAGAGCGACACTTTGTATTTCTTCACAGGTGGGCTGCACCTTGAACTGTAGATTTTGTCATACAGGCACGCAAAGATTAGTAAAAAATTTAAGTTTTGCAGAAATAGTAAACCAGGTAATGATTGCAAAAGAACAGATCAACGATTGGGGTGAGCAAAGAAAAATAACTAATATTGTACTTATGGGTATGGGCGAACCTTTTTATAACTATGAAAATGTTAAAAGTGCAGTTGAAATATTAAGACACAAAGAAGGTTTAAATTATGGGCCGAAGAAAATAACAGTTTCCACTGCAGGTATTGCAAATAAAATTCCAGAGGCTGCCAATGAAATAGGAACCTACCTAGCTTTATCTCTACACGCTCCAACCGATGATATTAGAGAAATGATTATGCCTATAAATAAAAAATTTAAAATTAAAGATCTAATTGATCAATGTAAGTACTATAGCTCAGTTGTTAAAGAAAAAATAACTCTAGAGTACGTTATGCTTAGAGGTATTAATGATAGTACAGAATGCGCAAAGCAGTTAGTTAAACTGATGGCACAATTTCCCTGCAAAGTTAATCTTATTGTTTTTAATCCATGGCCAGGAGTTCAGTACCTTCCAACAGAAAGACATGAAATGGAAAAATTTGGTAAAATCATTCAGGATGCTGGATATGTAGCAACCATTAGACGATCGCGAGGTCAAGATATTTTAGGTGCCTGTGGTCAACTAAGAACTGAAAGTGAGAAAAAAAAATTATTATAATTACTTAAAGAATCTAATAGTTTTAAGGGCACCTTTTGTACTAAAATTAATTAGTTTACTAAAAATATTATTATTAATTCTTTCAAAACATTGATCAAAACTTATAATTTTACGATGGTTCATTTGAATAAAATTTTCAAAATTAATATAATCGTCTTCAGTCCAGTAATTTAAATGAATTTGCGTAGCCTGAATTCCAAAAGGTAGTAAAATTTCTTTATAAAATAATTGTGGAAAAAAATTTAAACCATTATTTGTGTACGGTATCAAACCATAACCATCAATTACATTCTTGATACCTGCTTTTTTTATAGCAGCGAAAGTATTTTCATCGTAAGTGTGATTTGGAGCAAAAAAGGATCTAATATTTAGTCCCTCTTTTTTAAATTTCTCAAGCCCATTTGTAATACGATCGAATTGAGTTTGGTAGTCATGTCCAAAAAATTCTGAACGGCCACCGTAACCAAAAAAATCCTTTTTATTTGTTTCTTGATCATAAATATGGGTAAAACCGTGCATAGAAATTTCCCAATTTTTTTTTTTCCATTCTCTTACTTTATTCCAAAAATTAGGATTTTTTGGATAATGCAAAAATTCTATATCTTTGTTTTCGGGTATAACACCCACAAGTGGTTTAATATTAAATCTTTCAAATAAAGTTTCGCATCTGTCCATAAAATTCCATTTCATGTTTTCTGCTATGTCATCCATACGAATAAGTAATCCAGTAAATTGACTTAAATTGTTTTTCATTAATTTATTTTATTTTTATTATTAAATAACAGATACTTTACATTACATTTATATTTTTAATATTCCAACTCTGAATAGAGATTATTAAACTCAAATTTTAAAGGTTTATTTCTTAAATATATTTCTTTTTTTTTAGTGAAATTAATATAATTTTTATTATTAAAAATAGATTCTTTTTTTTTCAGAATATATTCACCGCACATTAATACATTAAACTCTGAGGCAACTAATTGATAAAATTGTTGAATATTTTTTTTTAAGAAATTTTTATTTGTTGAATATAATATATTTATTGTTTTTATATATTTTTTTTTATAAACAATATTTGCTATTATAAAACTTGAAAGTTTTTCATTTTTTTTACAAAAAACAAACTTAACATAATTTTTATTAGAATGATCGTTACTTATCTGCAGATTTTTTTTATCTAATCTTTTTTTAATTTCATGATTATTCTGTTCTAAAGTAAAACTATTTTTTTTTTTTAACAAATCTAGTTTTTTAATAAAAATTAAATTATAATACATTATCAATTTTTGAAATTTCATTTTTTCAAATATTTTATGTAACCTTGGCAATGAACTTAGAACTGTTATCGTACAATTTTTTTCCATTATTTTCTCAAATAATAGAGTAGCAACGATTCTATGATTGTTATCAACCAGCCATGAATGAACATTGCAATTTATATACTTAATTTTATATGAAAATTTATTAGAAAATATTGTACCAAGAAAACCAACAATTACTTTTTTATGTAACAGTACGTTAAAAACAGGAAATTTTTTATTGTAATTAATTTTATTGAGTTCTTTTATTTTATTAGGGTCTAAATGTTTTTGCCTCTTTAAGTAATTTAAAGTTTTCTGATATAAATTATCTCTTAGAAATACCTCTCTAACCTGATAAATGTTCGCCCACTTTTGAGAGATAATTTTTTTGTATCTCATTCATTTTAAGCTATTAAAGATTTTTTCTTAAGTAAACTAATGATTTTCTTTACGCTTTGAATTTCTGAGATATTTTTTACCTTGCCTATTTTTCCATTAAGTTTTGTATCGATAGCACTAATAATATCTAATTGAGCTAGAGAGTCCCAATTTTTCATTTTATTATAGTTGTCGGTTTTTACAACATTAGCAGGGGTTAATTTTAAAACTTTACTAATGATGTCAATTATATCTTTTTCAGAAACTTTTTTTTTCATAATTTTACTGCGCAACGTATATCTCAGAAGTATATAGTATTAAACCATATTTTTTTTTGAAGGTTATAATTCCTTTATTTTTTAAGTAATTCAATAGTTTTACATGCGAATACATACTTTTTGGCAAAGGCCAGTCTTTTGAAATTAATAATTTAACTTTTTTGAATCTTTTTCTAGCAATTCGTAGAATTTTCTTTTTATTAGATAAAGTAACTATTGGAAAGATAAGTTTCCCATTTTTATTTAAATATTTTTTAGTTTCATCCAGGACTTTTTCTACTAAAATTGTTCCGTCTTCCCCACATGCACATGGAATACCATTTTGATACCAAGGAGATATGTCAGCAACTTTTTTGGCAATTGCAGATACCGACTCAACTATTAAATCAAACTTTTTATTTTTCCACGGCTCATAAAGCGCGCCTGCATCTGCTTCAATTTTTATCTTATTTTTTTTTGCATTTTTTTTACACAATTCAATAGCTTTTTTTGAAATATCTGAAAAATAGTATTTATTTTTAAATTTAGAATTTTTTGCAACAGTTAGTCCGACAAAGCCAGTTCCACAGCCTAGATCTAATATATGTGAATTTTTTTTAATTAACTTTAACGTACACGAAACTAAAAGTTCAGTTGTAGCATTCGGTGTAAAAACTTTTTTTTCCTTTGCAATCATTTTATTTTACTCCATTTTATTAATGTTGAGCCCCATGACAGACCAACGCCATATCCAGCAATAAGTATTAAGTCTTTATCCTTTATTTTCTTCATTGTGCTTGCATCTTTAAGAGCTATTGGTATCGAAGCAGATATAGTATTTCCAACTTTAGAGTAGTTTTCAAAAGTTTTATCTTTTGTAATCATCAATCTCCTATTAATATTGTCTAAAATATATTTACTAGCCTGATGAAAAATAAATTTATCTATTTTTTTTTTATTTATTTTTGTTTTTTTTAAAAGCATATTTACGTTGTTAGGTACCACATCCATTGCAAAAGTTAACACTTTGGCACCATTCATAACTATTTCATTTGTCCCTGTTGGTAATTCTAAAGCATCAGCGCCAGAACCATCTGAACCCAATTCAAATGGACCAATCATTTTTGTCTTGTTTTTCGTTATTAAAATTGCTGCCGAAGCATCTGAGAAAATTGGTCTACAAGCGGTATTATTTTTACTTATGTACTTAGTGTAGGTGTCAGCACATATAATTAGTCCATTTTCTGATTGGCTTGATTCTATTAAACTTGTCGCCATCCGCAAAGCGTATAAGAATCCGGAACATCCTAAATTCATATCAAAAGCAACAATATTTTTTTTGAGACCTAACTTGTGCTGCAATATGCAGGCTGAAGTTGGTATTCTATAAGTTGAAGTTTGTGTTACCAATATAAGAAAATCTATTTTGTTTTTTGGAAATTTTTTAAATATTTTATTTGCAGATTTAATTGCAATATCAATCACTGTCTCGTTTGGTGCTGAAATATACCTATTATTAATACCTGTTTTTTCTACAATACGATCAATATTTAATTTGGGATTATTTTTTTTTAAGATTGTATTATTTTCAATTTTTTTAGGAAGATAATATTCAATTGCAGAAATTTTTGAACCAAACATAAAACGTTTATATAATAGTAATTTTAACTATAGTATTTACTTAGTATTTATAAAAAATGAAACCTTTTTTTTTTACAACTCTGGTGCTAGTAATGTTTAAAATGAATAAAAATAAATTTGAACAATACACAAAAAACTTAAATCTCAAAAAAGTTCATACTGGAAGTATTTGGACCGAAGGTCCTTGCTACTTAAAAAAATCCAATAAAGTTGTTTGGAGCGATATCCCAAACAATAGAATGCTAAGCTTTGATTTTAATAAGGTTGAGATCTTTAGGTCGCCTTCAAATTTTTCTAATGGAAATACTACCGATAATGACGGTAATCTTGTTACATGTGAGCACGGTGCAAGACGTGTTACAACAACAGATCAAAATAACGTAGTCACCTTGATAGCAGACGAATTTAACGATAAAAGATTAAATTCACCAAACGATGTATGCGTGCATAGTAATGGAGCTATTTTTTTTACCGATCCTCCTTACGGAATCATTAACCCTAAAAGAGTCGAAGGTTTTCCAGGAAAAATGATGTACGGCGGATGCAATGTTTTCAAATACGATCCAAAAAAAAATACATTAGAAGCTTTGGTAACTGACATGGAGAGGCCTAACGGTATAGCACTCTCGCTTGACGAATCCCATTTATTTATTTCGAATACTGGTGATACAAAATATATTAGGCGATATGAAATTGATAAAAATTTAAAAATATTAAAACCAATTGAGTTTATAAAATCAGACCCAGAACATGTTCTTGACGGTTTTAGGTTTGATGCGGATGATAATCTTTGGACCAGTTGCGGAAAAGGAGTTGCATGTTATGCGCCTTCTGGCGAACAAATCGGTTATATTAAAATACCAGAATTAGTATCAAATGTTGATTTTGGTGGGCTGGAAGGAAATATACTATTTATTACTGCTAGCACTTCTTTTTATATGGCAAATTTAAATATTAATGGAGCAAAATTTAAAAAAAATATATGAATAAAAAAATTTTAGTAACAGGTGCCTCTGGTCATTTGGGAGGAATGCTTTTTAATTCTTTAGCTAAAATTGGTTATAAAAATCTTATAGGCACAGATATAAATAAAAAAAATTCAGAAAAAAATAAAAAATTTATATTAGCTGATCTTAAAAATTTAAAAACAACAGTAAAAATGACAAAAGGTATACATGCCATTGTTCATTTTGGCGCGATACCTATAGAGGATACTCAAAAAAATATTTTACAAAATAATATTATTGGCACCTACAACCTCTTTGAAGCAGCAAGAATTAATAAAGTAAAACGAATAATTTTTGCAAGTTCAAATCATGCCATTGGATTTCATAGAAGAACTACTAGATTAAATGAGCTGTCCACGCAGAGACCTGATAGTCACTATGGTTTAAGTAAAGCTTTCGGCGAAGATCTTTCAAGATTCTACTCTGATAAATTTAATATTAAATCTATGTGTATTCGAATTGGATCATGTTTAAAAATTCCAGAAGATAAAAGACACATATCAACTTGGATTAGCTATGAAGATCTTACTCAATTAGTTGATATTGGTATTAAACATAAATCAATTCATCATGAAATTGTATATGGAGCTTCAAGAAATAAAGGGTCTTGGTGGAACAATTCAAGAGCATATAAACTTGGTTATAAACCTAAAGACAGTGTAGATCGATTTAATATTAATTTACTTAGCAAAAATGAATATAAAGATAAAATAGCTTTACTTTTTCAAGGAGGCGTTTTTACTTCGGCAAACTTTAAAGGCAATATTAAAAAAATTAAATAAAATTCTAATAGAAAAATAATAGAAATTTAACCAGTATGTTTTTTAGAAAACTTTTTCAGGAAATTAAAGATGTTACTATACCTCTGTATAAAATCTTAATTCCATTCATTTTTATAATTAAATTTTTAGAAATTATAGGCGCTGTAGATTTGATTGCTAAAGCTTTCGAACCTCTAATGATTATAATCGGGTTGCCTGCTGCATTTGGTATTATTTGGGTTACCGCAATAGTTGTTAATATTTACGCAGCGCTAATACTGTTTGTAAATCTTTTACCTTTTGTCGAGGTAAGCGTTGCCCAAATCACAATTTTAACTGTGGCTATGTTACTGTGTCATAACCTAGTTGTAGAATCGGCAATATCAAGATCAGCTGGGGTTTCATTTTTATTTACAGTAATTTTTAGACTTATTTCAGCTTTTCTTGCATGCTGGGTTTTAAATTTAATTTACACATACTTTAACTATTTAAATCAACCTTTTATAACATCTTTCACAATTGAGTTGCCACAAGCAGGCTTATTATTTTGGCTAAAAGATCAGGCTCTTTACTTATTTTATATTTTTATTATTGTTATAATCTTAGTAACTTTATTGGAAATTTTAAAGTTTATAGGTATAGAAAATTTTTTAAAAAAATTATTAGTTCCACCGCTAAGATTTTTTGGCATTAGTGATTCTGCTATGAATATTGTTATCGTAGGGATGACAATGGGCTTACAGTTTGGTGGTGGAATTTTAATTAAAGAAGTTAATTCTGGTAAAATAGATAAACAAAGTGTTTTTCTTTCTATCCTCATGATTAATTTAGTACATGCTATTATCGAAGATACTTTATTGATGCTTGCGGTAGGTGGACATTACTCAGGAGTTATTTTTGCGCGAATAATTTTTGGATTAGGTATTTCTATGATTATGTTAAAAATTTATCACAGATATAATTTATTTTTTGAAAAAAATGTTTTTAATGAGCGCCTAAGATCACTACCAGTCTATAAGAAAGATTAAGATTATTTTTCTTCTTCATCATCAAGAACTAGATCTTCGTCTTCATCGTCATCTAGAGTTTCATCTTCCTCATCTTCAAAATTTTCATCTTCGTTAGTGTTGTTCAATGTTGCAAATTCAACCTTTTCTTTTTTAATCCATTTTTCAGCTGACTTTGGAATTTCCTCTTCTTCTTCCCATGCTTCAATGTCAGAAATTTCTAAATCTAACGCTTCAGAAGCTGAATCTAGGTCAAGCTGCAGTTCTTCTAATAATTCTAAAAATTCTTTATATGTCATATCTTCCTACTAGTTGCCATGTACACTAATTTTTTTATTTTGCTAAGTAAAAAAAACAATATTTGTAGATTTTTATTTGTACAAAAAGAGAAGTATTTCTAATTTTTAAGTAAAATTACTATTAGGCTTTGATAATTTTTTGGGTAATTCTGTCTAAAATTATAGCTAATATAACAACAGCAATTCCACCAATAACAGCTGAACCAATATCCAACCTACCTAATGCCACATATACTGTGAGACCTAGACCGCCTGCTCCAATTAGCGCTGCTATAACAACCATTGATAGGGCTAACATCAATGTTTGGTTAATACCTGCCATTATTGTTTTAAGCGCTAGAGGCATTTCAATTTTTATTAAAATTAATAGTTTAGTTAAACCTAAACTTGATCCCGCTTCTTTGAATCCCTTTCCTACCTGTCGAATACCAAGATTAGTAAGCCTTATAATAGGAGGCAATGCAAAAATAATTGTAGCAATAACACCTGGTGTTAAACCTATTCCAAAAAGCATAACCACAGGAATTAAATATACAAAGCTCGGGATGGTTTGCATAACATCTAGTACAGGTCTCAGTATTGTTTCAAATGTTTTACTTCTAGAAGAAAGAATTCCCAAAGGTATTCCTATGATTATACAAAAAATAACAGCAGTAAAAATCATCGCGAGTGTTGTCATGCTTTCAGACCAAAGATCAACAAGGTCAATAAAAATTAGCCCAACTGTTGTAAGGCACGCAAACTTAAAACCATTTGTTCTGTAGGCAAAAAATATAAATATTAGGATAGCAATTGGAAATGGAATTAAATTAAATAGAGAGTCCAAGCTATTTAAAACTGTCTCAATGGGAGCAGAAAGTTTTTTAAAGAGTGGTCGTTGTGTAAACAACCACTCTTTTACGTTTTTCTCAATCCATTCAGCTATAGGTATATAGATTTCATAATCAGAAGGTGCTAATTTTAAACTCACTATTCTGACCTATCAATCTACTTAAGCCAGCTGTCAAATGTGCTTTGATTAGCTTTTATCCAAGCAGAAGCATGTTTCTTAATTGCTTTTTCAGATTTCTCACCCGCATTCATTTTCATGTTTTGCGCAGCTATATCCGCTAATGGAATAGATGCTTTTTTTAACATCTTTTCAACTTTAGGATTAGCTTTTAAGAAATCAACGTTTGCTGCAGCACGAATATCATCAGCACCAAAACCCATATTAATTTTAGATTTTGTTGCATTAGGTACTTTAACTAATTTAGTTTCGCTGTAAGGAACTTCTATCCAAACAACATCTTTACCAGGCTTTAGAGCACCAACAGTCCAATTAGGAGTCCATGTATAAAATAAAACAGATTTTCCATTTTTAAATCTAGCAATCGCATCAGCCATAGAAGCCGAATAGTCTGCTTGAATTCGATTGATAAAGTCACCTAAACCTAGTTCAGCAAAGTGTTTTGTAATTTGCTTTTCACAACCCCAACCTGGAGGGCAAGCTACCATGTCTGCTTTTCCATCGCCGTCGGAGTCAAATTGTTTAGCGTGCTTTTTAATATCCAGTACGCTTTTTATGCCAAGATTGTCTGCTGTTTTTTTATCTATCATATATCCTTGCAGACCACCCATAGCCATTACGTTACCAACCGCTTTAACTTTACCTTTTGCTTCAGAGATATAACCATCGTGAGTTCCAAACCATCCATTGACCCACATATCTAAGTCACCAGCAGCAGCAGCTAGATAAAAAACTGAAGGTTTCATGGCTTTTGGTTCAGCAACCGTGTAACCCATTTTTTCTAGTGCTTGTTTATAGACTTCAGCCTGAAAATATCCTGTATCCCAATTGGCTTTAGCCATCTTGATTTCAGCTGCATTAGATATACTACTAATAGTAAGTGTTAATAAAACTAACACTAAATTTTTAAAATAATTCATATTTTGTCTCCATTTTTGAATTTTCTGAGGATTTTAGTAACACGTATAACTAAAGAATGTAACCGCTATACAACTAAAAAGTGAGTAATGTCTTATATAGACACAAATAGATATTTTTCGATCTTATATTCCAATAAAATATAAGCAAAACTAATCTTGAGAATTAAAATATATATTTTCCTACTAGATAAAAAAGCAAACCTATTGCAATTCCGGTAAGTAAATAGAGATAAACATCTTTCATTTAATATAATTTTTTAAAATTAGTAGGTTGCCCTACCTCCACTTAAATCAAAAACTGCACCTGTTGTGTAAGAATTTTCTTCACTTACCAACCAAGTAACTAGTGAAGCTAGTTCCTCAACAAGAATAAATCGATTTCGTGGAATTTTAGACAACATATAATCAATGTGTTCTTTTGTCATTTGATCAAAAATTCTGGTTTTAGCAGCAGCTGGAGTAACTGTATTTACCGCAATGTTTTTATTGGCCAACTCTTTTCCTAAAGATTTAGTTAATCCTATTATACCTGCTTTAGAAGCAGAGTATGCAGATGCATTAGGATTGCCCTCTTTACCAGCAATAGATGAGATATTTACAATACGACCATAATTATTTTTGATCATATGAGGTGTAATAGCTTTTAAACAATAAAATACAGCGTTAAGATTTATATCTAAAACTTTTTTCCACTCTTCTAAAGGATAATCCCAAACAGTAGTATTCTGACCGGCTATACCTGCGTTGTTAATAAAAATATCTATTTTTTTATTTTTTGTTATTTTTTCAACTTCTGTTAAAATTTGATCAAAGTTCGTAACATCAATTATTACTGAAGTTAATTTTGGATTGTTTAATAGTTTTATCGTTTTTTCTACAGCTAATTTATCAAAATCCCAAATAATTACATTTGCACCAGACTCAAGAAATCGCTGAGTCATCGCCAAACCAAAACCTTGAGCTCCACCTGTTATGATAGCTGTTCTATTGTCTAAGCTAAATTTATTCATTAATATTTCTTAATTTAAAAATGATAAAAAAACAATTAAACAATTTAATCAATGTGATAATGTATAGTCTTATCATGCAATTATTGCTAGATATTACGTATTAAAATGAAAAAAATTATTTTAATAACCAGTAGTGCTTAGGCATCACAAAAAATATAATTATTTATGGACAATACAGTTTTTCTTCTAGTTTTATTTTCTGCAGTTTTACACGCTATTTGGAACAGTATGGCCAGCAAATATAAAAATAAGAATGTATCGATACCAGCTATAGTTTATGGACACGTTCCAGCCTGTGTAGTTGCAGTCATCATTTTACCATTGCCAAGCGCTGAAAGTTTTCCATATATAATTTTAAGTGCTTTGATTCATCAAGGTTATCAAAATTTTCTATTAACAGCATATCAAACAGGAAAGTTTACTACAGTGTATCCTGTAGCAAGAGGATTTGGACCACTTGTTGCTACAGTCATTTCAATTATTTTTTTTGGTGTGTATTTAAAAATTTTTACACTTTTTTCAATTTTACTTATTTCTACAGGTGTTATTCTTATTGGCATCTTCAGTAAGTCTGTACTTAAGAACAATAAAATACTTTATACGTCATTAGGCACAGGTATTTTTATAGGAATTTATTCAGTTGTTGATGGTTATGGCGCTAGAATAAGTATGTCAGCTATTAGTTACATGAGTTGGGTATTCATTTTTAGTGCCTTAATTTTTCCAATAGTTTTAAGGTTTAGAAAACAAAAAAATATTTTAGAAAAAACACTAACTGAAGGAAAAGTTGTTTTTTGGGTTGGGGGATTTTTTTCTTATATAGCTTACGTTATTACTGTTTGGGCTTTTACTAAAGCACCAATTCCAATGGTTAGCGCCCTAAGAGAGACAAGCATTATATTCGCAATATTTATTGGTTATTTTTACCTTAAAGAAAAAATTAATATGTATAAAATTGTTTCAATCTTATTAATTTTTGTGGGTGTTTTAGGGCTAAAGCTATTCTAAAAAAAGGGAAGATAAAACTTCCCTTTTTTTAAACTCAATTAAAAATTATTATTACCTTTAGTAACAATATGACCTAGGATTTTTCCTTTATTGGGTCCGTTTTTAATTTTATAACCAGTCGTGCCATTTCCGTAAGTTGTAACTGATTTTTTTTTCTTTTCGATAGCATTACCGCTTGCTTCTTCAGCGTGCTGTTTTCTAACAGTTTTGATTAAGTGATCTTTGATCTTAAGCATAGGTTTACCTTTTTTTAATTAAAGTTTACCTACTTTTAACTCATGTAGATGAGCCACTTTTGATCCATGTGAATGGCGTATATGAATACATTCAAATACTCTCAAACTATAATTATAATGCCGAAATAGTCAATACTGATAAATCAATTTTATTTTTGATTTACGATCTTTTTTGCTAGTTCAGTTTTAGATATCCAGGCTTTAGGTATTGAGTCTATGCCTTGTAAGGCAGCAAAGTAGGCACCAATAAAATTAACTCTAGAGCAGTTACACCCACCAGCTTTTATCGATTTTAAGACAGCATCTTTATACGTCGAAGAACTAATAATAGCATGAATAGCGCTATTAAAAGTTCCAGGATAGCTACAGGCCATACCTAGTTTTTTTACTGTTAGTGGGTGGGGTTTTTTTTTTAAAGCTGTAATTAGCTTAATGTTTTTTACAACTTCCTTAAAGTAAGAATTTTTTTCATACCTTACAACAAATGCGCGGACAGGATCTTTTGCTCCTTTTAGAGCAAGGTCGATTAATTGAAATTTAGCCAAAGCATATTTAATGCTAATTTTTGAGACAGTAACAATCGAGATAATTTTTTTTAAACTATTAAAATCATAACCATATAAAAAATAGGGAAGTGCAGCACAATACCCATCCGACTCATTAACCTTACGTCCACCTGTTAGTTTTTTTTTAGCTTTAATATTGCTAACAGCTTCAACTATATTTTGGTGAATCCAAGACCCTTTAAGTATGCCACGCCAGTCTTTAATTTTTCTATATTTTGCCCTAAGTTTAAGGTTTTTCCAATAGGTGCTTCCGGGGCCAAAATTTTTAGTAATATTTTTTTTAAACCTGTCTTCTATATTTTCATGCCCTTCAACTAATGTTTTAAACATAACCTGACCAACATCATTGTAGCCTGAAACCTTTCCAGTTTTGAGGCTATAAAATGGACTTTTATTTTTTTTTTGAAATGTAAAATCTTTTTTACCCTCAATATAAGATAATAATTTTTTTTGATCATAAACCCAATGCAGGGGTCTAGCAGCTGCATCAGCCACAGTGGCGCCTAAAAACACATGAAGATTATTTTTCATTAAATAAGTTTAATCACATAAAATATTTTAAATCAATATAAACGCAGGCAATATGCCTATTTTAAATTTTAATTTAATTTGTTAAAGTATATCTTATGAACAAATCAAATATTAATAAAGAAAGTCTAAAAGGTATTACAGCACTATTAGTTCACGTAGCTAATATTGATGAGGCCTATACAGACAAAGAAAAAAAAATTATAAAAGATTTTATAGCTTCTTTTTCCTATAGTGAATCAGATGTTGAAGAAATTTTAAAAGAAGCAGAAGAACTAGAGTCTGACTCCATACAACTACTTAGTTTTACAAACTTAGTTAAAAAAGAATCTTTAGAATTAAAAACAGAAGTTATGGAGCATTTATGGAAGATTATTATTTCTGACAAAAGTGTGGATCAATACGAATCTAGTCTTATGAGGCGTATTTGTGGTTTAATTTATTTCCCAGATAAATTATCAGGTGAGGTAAAACTCAAAATTTTAAATCAGTAATAAATTTTTATATTAAGCGCCAACTTTGAAAACATCAAAGATAGCGCTTAATTGAATTCTATAAAATTAATTAGATTGTGAACGATCAGCGTTCATGATTTTAGTCCAAACAGAAACAAAGTCTTTAACGAATCTTTCTTTGTTGTCATCTTGCGCATATACTTCAGCATAAGATCTAAGGACAGAGTTAGAACCAAAAACGAGATCAACTCTTGTAGCTGTAAATTTAGTTTTATTATTCTTACGATCAATAATGTTATATGAGTTTTTACCAGTCGGTTCCCACTTGTATTTCATATCCGTTAAGTGAACAAAGAAATCATTAGTCAAAGTACCTACTTTATCAGTAAAGACACCATGTTTAGTTCCACCATGGTTCGTTCCCAGCACTCTCATGCCACCAATTAAACAAGTCATTTCTTTTGCTGTAAGATTCATAAGAGACGCTCTATCAAGCATTAACTCTTCAGGCATTACGGAGTACTCTTGTTTAGCCCAGTTTCTAAAAGCATCATGAATAGGTTCTAATACTTTGAAGCTATCTTGATCCGTCTGATCTTGAGCTGCATCACCACGACCCGCAGTGAAAGGAACTTTCACTTTAGAACCAGCTTTTTTTATAGCTTTTTCTAAACCAACATTACC
>Ga0307995_1000598_pt1 | contig 24543 bp, 23 predicted proteins | sample EllFjometagen262_FD_203132 | JGI IMG/M metagenome (GOLD analysis project Ga0307995, IMG submission 203132) | Marine microbial communities from Ellis Fjord, Antarctic Ocean - #262 | ecosystem: Environmental > Aquatic > Marine > Unclassified | place: Southern Ocean | collected 2014-11-02 | reverse complement strand
TGCAAGGATGACCCTTATGTCGATGGAGCTAATCCAGTTCTTACATCATGCGTAGATATTGTTAACAAGCCTGCTAACACAACATACACAGAAATTAGTCCAGATACAGAGAATGACCTTGTTTCAGAAGGTCTTATTGATAGTGATTTGATAATCGCGCAAGGTTCATATCCTTATGCATTTGTGGTTGTTAATAATAAATTAAAGGTAAAACATGTTCAAAAATATGTGGAACCGGATGGAACTGATGCTACGATGCGTGGCTTTGGAAATGGTGCTACTGGTATTACAGGAACATATTGTTACACATTAGAAAAAACTACGACTTACAGTAATTCTATCTGGGATGGAGCTTACAAAACTGCAATGGGCTCTGGTACTATTGTTCAAGCTGGTGATGGAACTAATGCTACTATGGCATGTAATGATACAAAAGCTACAGCAGATAGTAACGCGGCATGGTCTACTGAAATTATCGATCACCTTGGTGACAATATAACTGATAAAACAGCTTTGGTAAGTAGTCGTGACTATTTGATTGGTACAGGTGTTGATGCCGGCGTAGATTTGGCAAGTTACATGCTTAAAACAGGTGGTTTGGTGTTAGCAGATAATATTGATAACGCTGTTAGAATTGGAGCTATTTATAGATATGCTACCCCAGTTGTTATTAGCGAAAACACAGTAGGAATAAAATTTGATTTTGGAACAACCTATGGTTCATCCTTAGATGTTATAGTAGATGGCAGCGATAATGTGTGGATGAAAAAGACAGGAGTAGATCCTTTTATTATGAAAATTCTTACCAGAGAAAGAAGAGCTGCAAGAATTAGAGCTTGGCGATAGTATTGTTTTAAAGAGTACTTCTAAATTATTTTCATGGTCATAGAAATTGATCGTTTGTATACTTCATTCCAATGAATTTTTTCAAAAAACGCTTTATTTTAAGCCTACTGTTTCTATGTGTGCTTTCTAATTTTGCTCAATCTGAAGTTACTTTTCAAGATATTTTAGAAAATCCATCCGATCTAAAACTCAATTTACAGTATGCTAAAGAACAAGAGCAGGCTGGAAAATATAAAAACACGATTGCATCCTTAGAACGATTAAACATGTTGTATCCGGTCAATACGGATATCAAACTATATTTACTATCTGTTTTATTAAAGATGGATTCGCTATCAAAAATTGAACTTATGGCCAATGCCATGCTTCAAGATCCTAATACTACGGAAGAAGCAAGAATTTATATTGAAGGAATTTTAAAAACAATCCAACAGCAAAAAACAAAACCCAAAAGCAAATGGTTTGCCTATGCAGACCTAGGATACATGCAGAACGAACACTCAAATATAGACGGAAAATCAAAGACTGGTTTTATGCAGCAACACGATCTTAATACGGGCACAGATAAACAAATAAAATTTTCATCTGATACTCTTATGTATGATAAAACATATGCTCGATCTGGATCCATCACCATTGGAAAAAATATAGACAAAACTTCTGCTATTAGCTTCACCGGTGGTATGACTTCTAATACTCAGAACAAAGGAAAAGGGACAGGAGAAAACGATCTCGGATCAGCTTCTGTAAGTTATTCTAAAATTATAGGGCAACATTATATCTTGCCTTACGCATATTATAGCAAACCGAACGCTAGAAATAATACGGATGACTCTATTACAAGAGGATTGGGGTTTAGTAATAATTATATTGTCGATAAGAATGTTAGTACCACGTATGGTTTTAGCTACGCTAAAACTGTTTATGATACGGTAACAAGAAATGTAGCGGAGAATCCAGAAAAAAAGAATAGTGAAACCTACATAGGAAGTATTGGATATAACTATACTTTTTCGGATGTAAATTTAATTAGTTCTAAAATTTCCTATACCAACAAAAATGCAGTAGAAAATTATAATAGTTACGATGGCCCAGGCCTTGACATTAGTTACACAAGAGTTCTTCCTTTTGGAAATCTTAAGTTAGCTAGAAATTTTTATAAAAATAGTTATGAAGAAAAAAATGCTTTTTACAATACAAGCGTCGATCGAATAGATAAAAATAAAGTTTCTACAATCCAATTAACAGGTAAAATTAATCAAATGTTGCCATTTTTTAAGAAACTAGACCCCAAGAGTAGAATTTTTTATAGTCTTAAACATGTAGAAACTAACACTTACTCTAATATGACAAATTACGATACAATTCGAAAAAATATGAGTTTTAATATAATTAAAAGATTTTCATTACATGAATAAATTTAAAATTATTATAACTAGCTTTGCACTTTTAATCTTTTCAACTGCACATTCTTTTTCAAAAGAAATGATTGGAGTGATTGCTGCTGGTATAGGAGAAATTCAAAACCAAAATAAAGAAACGCTTGTTACAGGATCTAAAATTTATTTTGGAGATAGTGTGATTGTAAAGACAAAGTCCAATGCACAAATTCTTCTTATGGATGAAACGACTATAACGGTTGGAGAAAATTCTGAGCTGACTATAGATGAGTTTGTTTATGACCCTAAATCTAAAGTAGGAAAGATTGTATCCAACATTAAAATTGGAACCGTAAAAATTATTACAGGAGAAATTAGCAAGCAAAATACAGATAATCTAGTGATCAAAGTTCCCGCAGGCTCTGTTGGAGCAAGGGGAACGGAGTTTGCAGTGGTCATAGAATCTAATGGCAAAAGCACAATAGTATTATTAGGACCAGGACCAGATAACACGTTGGGTTTAATTCCTGGAAATCTTCAAGTGTCCGATGGTGTAAATACTGTAGATATCGTTCGTCCTGGATTTCAATCGGTAGTATTTAAATGAGCATGGTTAAGCGTTTAAGCGTCTGTTTGTTTTTTATTTTTGCAAATAATATTCCGTTGTCTGCAGAAGTCTTAGCGCCCGCACCGGCAACCAACACTTTGCAAGCCATGGGAGCATCATTTAGTTTTTCAAATTCCACACAAGTAGCTCCTGCGGTGGCTAACCAAATTCAAACTATTGCTGCTACGGCAGTTAACCGACAAGAACTAGTTGCAGCGGTAGAAAAAGATGCGGAAGCACTGGGGTTAAAAGTAGATAGGGCACTTCTTGCAAGCTTGTCTGGAGATAATAAAGCCTCAACATACCTGAAAGAGGCAGGAACTAATCAGTATTCAGGACGAACTGACCTAGAGCCTACCTTGGATACTTATGTTTATGATACGGGTCTTGTAGATTTGGAATTAGAAGCGGGATACAATCAAGATGGAACTAATACAATTTTCAGTCAAACTGCTGGAGACCAACAAGGTCGAATAAAAATTTATATAGATTTTAAGAGACAAGTGCAGTGGGGTGCGGTTTCATCAATAGTCACTCTTAGCGGTGCTGCAAAAGGTACTTTAAGAACTCTTTCGGATGCAGGTGCTAGCGCAGTCACATCTATTCCTGTCGACCGACAAGTAAATTATACGATTGTAAATGGTGCAATTCCAGCTGGAGATTATGCTGATAATTATGACAAGCACACGGTTAATAGTTTGAAACAAGGAGACGGTATGGCTACCTTTAGCACTGCTGCAGCTTTTCGAGGAACTTCCGCAGCAGAGGAAAAAGGATATATGAAAGAGTCTCTAAGTCATGCTGGTGGAGCTGATGATCGGGGTGATGTGATGATTGGTGCTCAATTCCAAACAGCAACATCCGGGGCCGCAGGTACTTCGACTATTTCCTTCGAAGCATCGGGAGCAACAAATACCGCTAGCGATGCGGATTATATAGCAGCACTTGTTCGTTATAGCAAAACCGTAACCACCGAAGCTAAAAAGTATGAAGGTCCAAAAAAATAGAGAATCCTTAATGCATACAAAAACTATTTAGATTGAAATTTATCTATTTCGTTTATATAGGAGGTGATGAGAAAATTTTTATTTTTAGTATTCTTATTTCCTGCAATAGCTAACGCAGATCTTAAAACTAGCGCTTTAAACAAGGCTTCTTCAGTAGTTAATTCTAAAACAAACACAGCCGTAGGTAGTTTTTTAAATGAACATTTTCCAACTTCAGAATTTTCTTTAAGCTCTGGCTTAACAGATAAAGTGAGAGGAGGAGTGTTGGTAGTTGCTCCTTTGTCTGACCCTAGTAATATTACTAATACTATTTTTACACAAGGCAGCCTTTATTTTTCTGATGAGGGAAGAAAAACTCTTAACTTAGGATTAGGAAATAGATTTTTAACACTTGATAACAAATTACTTTTAGGCGCAAATGCATTTTATGACCACGAGTTTCCTTATGATCACGGAAGAACTAGTTTAGGTTTCGAAGCAAAATCTAGCGTAGGAGAAATTAATTATAACAAATATTTTAGACACACTTCTTGGAAAAAGGGAAAAGACGATCAACAAGAAAAAGCATTAGACGGTCACGACATTGAAATTGGGGCCCCGCTTCCTTATTTACCATGGGCAAAAATACATACTAAAAAATTTTACTATGAAGCAGGAGATGGTGTGGAAGATTTAAAGGGAGATGATTTAAAATTATCAGCTGAACTTCCTTTTGGTATCGGTGTAGAAATTGGAAAAAGAAGCTATAGCTCTTCTGGTCAAGTAGATGAAGAATTTGTTAATATTACTTGGTCTACAAGTGTAGGCAGAAACAAAGATGCAAGTTTATTTGAATTAGTAAGTGATGAGGCTTACCAACTAACAAGTGTTGAAGATAAACGATATGACAAAGTTAGAAGAGAGAATTTAATTGTTAAACAAAGAAGCGGTGAATTAAGCATAGAAGGATTTTAATATATGAAATATAATTTTATTAATAAGTGCATTTTATTTTTCTTCTTTCTTTTTATTTCAACTGCTATTCTTAGCACCACAGTATCAGCTGAAGATGCAACTAGAAATTCTGCATGTGCAACTACAGGTGCAACCACCGACATACATAATGCTAACGCAAGTGGATCAGATAATGACCAATGCGAAACACAACCAGATAGTCAAGTAATCACAATTCATAAAATAAGTCTTTGCACTTCTTCTCCTACCGCTCCTACTACAAGTTCTATTATAGATAGAAGCATGTGTTCTGAATATTTTTCAAATGATGCAGGGGCCACTGCTACAGTAGTAAAAGGTGTTGCAAATGGCGTCACAGGAACTATCACCGATATTCCTAGCGGGACCTATACTCATGCCTTAGTAGAGATGGGAACTTCCTTTACTTACACATCCACTTTTAATTTCTCTGCAAATGCAACCGATACTGACGGGAATAATGCCTCAACTACTTGTGTTACGAAAGCATCAAGTTTTACTCCTCAATACAATCTCTCCGACGTTACCAATCTTGCAAAATCAAATATTACTTGTGCAGATCAAGCTGCTACACCAACAACAATTGTCATAAGTGCGTTAGACTTTGATGGCAGCTCAACTTGTAAAATGGCTCTTGACTATATAGGAACCAACTCCACAGTACCTGCTTTTTTAGTTAAATCTGATGGAAAATTAGCTGCAACAAGCTGCAATGCAACATCGGCTAATTCAGGCCATAGAGTTGTAGGATTTTTACCAATCGATATAAAATGGGTCCAAGGAGCTGGTCAAAAAATAAAAATTAAATACAATAATAGTCGTGGTGTTGAGCTTCAATGGACTGGTACAAATTCAATAAACAGAATTCAAATTGCTTTTTTTGATTTTACTATCACCTCTAGAACTCCAAGAAAAAGAAGTTTCAGATAATTTTTTCGGCAGTTTAAGTCTGCCTCCCGCTACCAAAATTTTTCTAGAAAACAAGCAATGTGGCTGTATTTAAAGAGTTTATATCCAAAGTTTTAGTTTTAATTCAATGCACTTTTGGAATACATTATTTAAATATGAAAAGTAGTTCTTTTTATAAAACAACAGCTTCAGTATTTTTAGCAAGGAGATTGTATTCAATCATTGCTTTGTTCTTTTCTTTTTCTTTACTTCAACTACCATCATTAGCACTAAAATATTCTAGAGGATATGCAAAGTAATCTATATTTATGATCAAGCCGATAATTAGAAAATGTGAAAAATGCAAAATCGAAAACGAAACAGTTTATGCTAATTTTTTACTATACGGTTTTATGATCTGCGATTCTTGTAAAATTTCTGAGACTATTTTCCCCGTTTAATTTTTTAAAGATTGCCTACAAATAAACAAATTTGTGTTTACTATAGTATTCTTTTAAGATTTATTACAACAACACTTAAACAAATTATAAATGAACCAATTATTTAAAATTCTTTTTACGACTATAACCCTAAGTTTTTTTTGCTTAACTTCTAATTCTATCTCCGCTGAATATTTTACCATTGGATCGGGTCCTTCTAATAAAATTAATTTTGTATTAGGCAATGCTATCTGCAAAATGATGGGGAAGTTATCATCTGAAGAACATGGCACAGGTAATAATTCTAAATCCTATCGTTGTACGTCACCGTCGACTGGATCTGCTTCATTTAATTTAGACCAAGTTCAGGAAGAAAATTTTCAATTTTCTTTTGTAAGATCTGATAAAATTAACTCTATAGTTACAGATCAAACATCTGAGACCATTAAACCGTTTAAAGAAATTAGATCCGTTTTTTCTACTAGTCCTTATATTTTTCAAATTGTAACCAATAAGAAGTCAGCTATCAAAGATTGGAAATCTTTAAAGGGGAAAAAAGTACATATAGGAAAAGAAGATTCAGTTGAAAGAAAAATCTTTGAATTGCTCATGGATGCTAACAAAATCAATAAAAGGTTTTTTGGAGCAGCATTAGAAGATGACAGTGTATTTAAAGCAGATACTTTTTGTAAAAATAAGTTAGATGCGGTTGGTCTTGTCAGTACAGTTCCTAACCTAGAGATAGAAAAAGCAGTAACTAAATGTGGAGCTTCTGTTTTAGATTTAAAAGATTCTAATCTTGATTACATAATAAAAAATAATAGTTATTTTTCTTTAATAGAAATTTCTAAAGACACTTATAAAAACAAAGAACAAATTAAGTCTGTCAGCTTTGTTGATAATTTAATCACTCACTCTAATGTTCCTGAGGATACTGTGTATCATTTGGTCAAAGCGGTATTTGAAAACTTTTCTGACTTTCAAAAAGAACATGAAGCATTCGCCAAATTAAGTATTCAACAAATGATTAAGCAAGGAATTGCTGCACCTCTTCATCCTGGTGCCATTAAATATTATAAGGAAAAAGGATGGATGTGATTTTAAAATTATTGATATAAATTTTTATATTATTTCTAACTTGTACTATTTGCTAATCTCTCACTCATATTAAGGGCTATTTGGAAAGAATTGATCGTAGGCTCCATATTGGCAATATTCTTTTCCGTAATATCAAATGCAGTTCCGTGTGCAGGTGTCGTTACCGGGACAGATAATCCTCCCGATACCGTTACTCCTCTATCAAAGCCAAAGGCTTTAAGTCCACACTGCAAAGCATCGTGATACATACCGATAATACAGTCATATTCTTTATTCTTAAAAGCAGTAATGAAAGAAGTATCACACGGCAAAGGTCCTCCTGCATTAATTCCCATTTTTTTAGCTTCTTCAATGGCTGGGATAATTTCATCCTTCTCTTCTGTTCCAAATTCTCCATGAGGATTTAATGCTTGAACAGCTACTCTAGGGTTTTTCATGCCGCTCATTAGTAAGGTTTTGTGTATTAGCTTTATTGGTTTTAAAATATTTTCTGTGGTGATGTTTTGTGCGACATCTTTTATAGGAATATGGGAGGTAACACGAGCTGTCCAAAAATTATCCACTACATTAAATTCACAGCAAAATTCTTTTATTCCTAATTTCTCTTGCATAAATTCATGCTCATCATTGTACTTACAGCCACCTAAAATTAAACTGGTCTTATTCATAGGGCCAAAGTTGATAGCGTGAATTTTTTTTTCTTTGGCTAAATCAAGTGCATAATCCAAACTTTCTAGAACACTTGCTCCCGATTCCGCGTTGGCTATTTTTTTTGGGTAAATTCTATTTTTGCCATTAGTAATATCAATAAAAAATTTAGACCCTTTGCTAAAATCCACCTCATCAAAATTTTTTACAGGAATTAAATTAGTCTTTACTCCCGAAGTTTTTTCTCCATCCTCAAGAATGCTTCTCTCTCCTATTAAAATGCAATTTGCTTTATCTGTTATTTTATCCGTAAGTAGTTTTGTTACTAATTCAGGTCCAATTCCAGAAGGATCCCCTAATATAATTCCTATAGTTGGTTTATTACTCATTGTTCGAAGAGCCTTTCTTTTCTTAATATTAAGATTTTATTATATTTATTTACTTTTTAAAATATTTATCTACGATTCTATAACTATAAAGTATTATTTATATTTGTCTTCAATTTCGTAATATTCATTAAAACCAACAATGTCTCTCAGATCAGAGAATTTTGAAACGTTGGTATTGTAAGTTTTATTCTTCATGTTTTTTAAAGACTCTTGCATTGTCTTAACGGAAGCACTCATCAAAGTTAAAGGGAATACTGCAATCTTAAATCCAAGATCTTCTAGTTCGTTTATTTCAAGCAAGGGTGTTTCACCATCTTCAATTAAATTAATCATGTGATGACCTGGGACTTCCTTGATTACTCTTTTCATGTCTTCTTTAGATTTAATTGCTTCTACAAAAAGAATATCCGCACCAAGTTCTGAGAATTTTTGCATACGTTTAATTGCATCATCCAATCCTCTGGTTGCTATAGCATCTGTTCTGGCCATAACTAAAATATCTTTATTATTCATTTTACTAGCATCTACTGCGGCTTTAATTCTTGAATTTGCCTCATCTACTTCAACCACATCTTTTCCTTTAGTGTGCCCACATTTTTTTGGCCATTTTTGATCTTCAATCATTATTGCTGCGGCACCTGCATCTGCAAATCCTCTAACGGTTCTATAAACATTTACAGCATTCCCATAGCCTGTATCTCCATCAAAAATGATGGGTATGGAAGTAACGTTACAAATATTTCTTACCTGCTCAGCCATTTCCGAAAAAGAAATCAAACCTGCATCTGGCATTCCAAGTCTAGTAGAAGAAACTGCAAATCCAGACATAAAGCCTACATTTATTCCTTCTCGTTCAATTAACTTTGCAGATAAAGCATCGTAACAGCCAGGCATCACTACAATTCCTTTTTGGTCTAATATTTTTTTTAACTTATCTGCTTTTGGTTTTGAATCTTGTGATGAAAATAATGTCATAATTTAAACGGTATATATAAAGCAATTTGTGGAAATAAATAAACTAAAAAGACTGCAAATAACATAATAATAACAAAGGGAATAACTCCTTTTGCAATTTCAGACATTTTTGCATCACATATTGCCTGCAGAACATAAATGTTTAGTCCTACTGGCGGGGTGATCAATGCACACTCGATCATTAAAGTAAAAATAATTCCAAACCAAATTAAATCTATGTTCATTGCTGCAATCGAAATTGCAAAAATAGGCATCATGATTAAAATCAAAGACAGTGTTTCCATTATAAAACCAAGAATTAACAAAGTAATGCACACTACTAATATGAACATTCCTTGTTCGCTAATATTAGTTACAATGATTGCTGATAGATCTTGAGGAATTCGATAGAGAGATATTGCCTTACCAAAAATTTTAGCTCCAGCTATAATTATAAATATGGTAACTGTTGTTTTCATGGTCTCAAGACCAGCTTCAATAAATCCCTTAAGGTCTAATCTTTTTTTAACAACCACATAGATAAATGAAATTAAAAAACCTATACCCCCTGCTTCTGTTGGAGTATAAATACCAGCATAAATTCCTCCAAGCATTATAAAAGCCATTAAAAGTATGGGTAGTCCTTTTTTGGTATATTCTATTTTTTCCTCTCGAGTAGTTGTGACGTTAGTCACTTCCTTGTTGAAAAAAATTACATATAAAACTGAAAATAATATGAAGAGTAGTGCCAGTAATATTCCTGGACCGATACCTGCTAAAAACATACTCAATACCGATTCTTCGACTACAAAAGCATAAACAATCATTGGTATCGAAGGAGGAATTAAAATCCCCAGTGTTCCTCCGGCAGCTAAAATACCTAAACAAAAATTTTTATGATATCCTCTTTTTATCATGGCAGGATAAGCAACGGTTGAAATAGTTGCGGCAGTAGCTACTGAAGAACCTGAAATAGCTGCAAAAATACTACAAGAAAGAATAGTAGCAATAGCTAAACCTCCAGGAAAATTTCCCACCCAAGCTTGTGCAAAACCAAATAGATCATCTCCAACTCCAGCTTTTAATAAGATGTTTGACATCATTAGAAACATGGGAACGGCAAGAAGTATAAAATTGTCACCTACACTATAAAATGTTTGTGGAACCATTAATGGAGAGATATCTCCCAGTAACATCAATATAAGGCCTATAGATCCTAGTCCAAAAGCAATTGGAACACTTAAAAATAGTATTAAAAATAGTGAAAAAATAATTAGTGCAGTAGTCATTATTTTATAAATAACCTTATCTTTCTAACAAACTCTATTGAGGCTCTAATAACTAATAAAAAAAAGCAGAGCGGGATTGCAAGCTCAGTTAAAAAAGATGGAACATCTAAAATTGTTGAACTTGTTCTACCTACTTTTAAAGAATCGTAGGCAATCAACCATCCATAATAAACAACAAAGGAGCTAAAGAACAAAATAAAAAGCATGGATATGAAATCTAGTATTCTTTTTCCAGATTCCCCGAGACGGTCGTAGATGACCGTAATTCTAATAAAATCATTTTTATGAAAAGAGTATGTAAGAGCTAAATAGGTAGCCCAGATTTGTAAAAACCTAGATATTTCATTTACCCATATAGTTGGAGAGTTAAAAATATAGCGAGATATAACCTCAAAGGAAACTATAAAACCTATCATGATAAATAAGCCTGCAGATAGGTAACCTGAATATTTTATTATTTTTTCTAAGTTCATTTTAAACACAACAAGCCCTACGCTATTAATAATAACGCAGGGCTTGATAGATTTTATATTAAAGGTTTTTAGCTGCTGTAACTAACTTATCTCCAACTCCACCTTTTCCACCAGTTCTTTTGATGTAATCAGTGATTACTGAAGAAGAAGCTTTTTTTAACGCTTTAAGTTCAGCACCAGATAATTTTACGATCTTCATTCCATTATCTTTTGCTTCCTTATAAGCTCTGGCTTCTATTCCAGACATGTCATCTCTAACTGCTTTTTCTGCAACTTTTGATGCTTCGGTTACTGCTTTTCTTTGTTTCATAGTTAGTGAATTCAACCACTTTTTATTAGCAACAAGAACAAATTCAATATCACCGTGATTAGTTACCGTTAGAGTATCCATCACTTGATAAAGTTTTCTAGATTTAACTCCAGATACACCTGTCATTCCTGCATCCACAGTTCCTCTTTGGTAAGCTAAATATTGCTCAGAACCTGAAATTAAAGCAGGCTTAGCTCCAAGAGAGCTAACAAATGCACCTAGTGTTTTTCCAAATACTCTTATTTTTTTATTTTTAAAAGCAGCCGGAGTGTTCATCGGTGTTCCGTTAGATAACATCACAGCAGAACCATATGCCTGATAGTATAAAGGCACAGCTCCTGATTTTGAAATTGCTGGGTCTAACACTTGTCTAATTTTAGATCCAGATTTAGTTGCTTTTCTAATTTTCTTTTCTGAATCAAATAAGAATGGCAAATAAAAAACATCTACTTCAGGGTTTGTTCCTGCAAACCTTGTGAGTGATGCCACGCCTGCCTCAATTGCTCCTGAGCCTACAGCTTGTGGAACTTCTTTATCTTTATAAAGTTGAGCAGAATCATAGATTTCAACTTTGATATCTGATCGTTTCTCCAATTCTTTCTTAAAAACCAAAAGGTTTTGACCTAAATGGGCTTTTAAGGGAAGTTGAAGAGTAATTCTCATTTTAGTTTCTGCAAAAACTGCAGATGTAAACAAAACTAAAACAGAAGCTAATACTAATTGTTTAATTTTTTTCATTGTATCCCCTTATAGATTATTTTTCTTAATTTAACCTTACTTTGACTGGGAATACAAGTTGGATTATTTATTCCAAGGGTGCTCAGAATTGGCATTTATATGGTACTTTTTAAGTGCAGACTTGAGTACTGATTTAGGAATTTTTCCTTGGTCGCAAAGGGCATCTAATGCTGCAATTACAATTTGTAATTTGTCTATTTCAAAAAATTTTCTAAGGTTTTCTCTGGTATCGCTTCTACCAAAACCATCTGTTCCTAATGCTACAAAAGAGTTGGGTAAATAGGAGCTAATTAATTGAGGGTAAGCTCTTGTGTAATCACTGCTTGCAATGATTGGATCCTCGTTATTAACTAATTTTTGGACAAAGCTTTTTTCTTTTTTTTCAATTGCAGTTAATCGGTTTGATCGTTCAACTTCTCTTGCTTGTTTAGACAGTTCAGTAAAACTAGTAATACTATAAACATGGCTTCCAATATTAAACTCTTCTTTTAAAATTTTAGCAGCTTCAATACTTTCTCTTAGGATAGGACCGGATCCCAACAAGTTAATATTTGTTTCTCCATCATTTTTCTCAAATAAATAACCACCTTGAATAATTTGTTCTTGTATATCTTTGGGCGCTTTAGGATTAGCATATTTTTCATTTCCTACTGTGATATAATAAAATTCATTTTTACACTCTTCCATCATTCGTCTTGCTCCATAATCAAAGATAGTTGCAAGCTCATAAGCAAAACAGGGATCGTAAGATTTTAAATTAGGAACGGTAGAGGCTATAATTTGACTAGATCCATCTTGATGTTGCAACCCTTCTCCCGATAAGGTTGTTCTTCCTGCTGTTGCTCCAATAAGAAAGCCTCTTGGCATTTGATCTGCTGCAGCCCATATTAAATCTCCCACCCTTTGAAATCCAAACATTGAATAAAAAATATAAAAAGGCAACATGGGAAAACTATGATTGGAATAAGAGGTGGCAGCTGCAACCCAAGACGAAAGAGCTCCTGCTTCATTAATTCCCTCTTCTAATAACTGTCCATCTTTAGATTCCTTATAAGACATGATGGTACTTGCATCTTCCGGTTCATAAAGTTGTCCCTCTGGGGAATAGATACCTACTTGTTGAAATAAATTTGCCATTCCAAAAGTTCTAGCTTCATCTGCAACAATAGGAACTAATCTTGGTCCAATCTCTTTATTTCTTAGCAATCCACTTAATAGTCTTGTGATATTCATGGTGGTAGAAACGAGCCTGTCACTTCCGTCGAAAGCAAATTGTGCATATTTTTCAATAGGAGGAATCTTAATAGAAACTTCTGTAAATTTTCTTTGAGGAATAAATCCTCCCAACTTAGCTCTTTTGCTCTTTAAATATTGGATTTCTTGAGAGCCTTCTTCTGGCTTATAAAATTTTAAATTTTCAATATCATGATCATTCATGGGTAGGGAAAATTTGTCTCGAAAGACTTTTAACGCCTCAAAATCTAGCTTTTTTGCTTGGTGTGCAGTCATTTGGGACTCGCCTGCTTTCCCCATTCCGTAACCTTTTTTAGTTTTGGCTAAAATAACAGAGGGCTTTCCTTTTGTATGAATTGCCTGATTGTAAGCTGCATATAACTTTTTAAGATCATGTCCTCCTCTTTTAAGCGCATCTATATCTTCATCTGACATATGAGAAACTAACTCCATAACTTCCGGGTCTTCTCCAAAAAAATTTTTTATATTGTAGGCGCCATCTCTTGCACCTAAAGTTTGGTATTTTCCATCAACTGTTTCTGCAAAACGTTTTAGTAATAAATGTTTTTTATCAAGAGCAAACAATCGGTCCCATTCCGATCCCCACAATACCTTAATGACATTCCAACCTGCTGCTTTAAAAAGAGATTCCAATTCTTGTATAATTTGACCATTACCTCGAACAGGTCCATCTAGTCTTTGTAAATTGCAATTTACGATAAACGTTAAATTATCTAGTTTTTCTCTTGCGGCAAAGGATAAGGCTCCTTGACTTTCTGGCTCATCCATTTCTCCATCGCCAAATACCCCCCAGACGTGCTTGTCTGTTTTTAATAAATTTCTATTTTCTAGATACCTCATAAATCTTGCTTGATAGATAGAACTAATAGGACCAATTCCCATGGAGCCAGTTGGAAAACTCCAAAAGTCTGGCATTAAATAAGGGTGACAATAAGAAGAAAGTCCTCCACCATTTGCTTCATGTCTATAATTTTCTAACTGCTCTTTAGACAGCCTACCTTCAAGAAAAGCTCTAGCATAAACACCTGTTGAAGAGTGGGGCTGATAGAAAACCAAATCCGCATTATCTCCTCCTTTAAAAAAGTGATTAAACCCCACTTCAAATATTTCTGCACAGGATGCATAGCTGGCTATATGGCCTCCTACTTCTCCATATTTTTCATTCGCTCTCATTACCATTGCTAGAGCATTCCACCTTAGGATTGCGGTTATTTTTTCCTCAATCTCAAGATCGCCTGGATAAATTCCCTGCTCTTCTAAAGCTACTGTATTTCGGTAAAGAGAATAAGGAAGTGGCTCATATAAAATCCTTAACTCTTTTGCTCTTTGCTCAATTGCCTCTAAAATTTCTTTAGCACCTTCCTTACCCTCTCTTTGTACCACTCCTTCTAGAGACTGAATCCACTCCTCGATTTCTTGTGGATCCATTTTAGAAATACTATTTTTAGAAAAATTTTTTATATCCGAGCTCATAAATAAAGATTATATATTTTAATAATTTTAAAACCTTAAGCAATGGTACTTAATTAAGTAAAATAGATGAACTGGATATTAATCACAATATTTGCGGCTTTTTTTCAAAATTTAAGATCGAGCCTGCAAAAAAACCTCAATAAAGACATATCTCTAGTTGCATCCACTTATGTGAGATTTGTTTTCTGTCTGCCATTTGCTGGTATCTTATACTTTTCTTATTTTCAAAACTTTGAAATAGTACTTTTTACGATTCAACAAGATGATTTTTTATTTTATATTTTTTTAGCAGCCATCTCTCAAATTTTTTTTACTTTTCTTCTTTTGTATTCTTTTCAATTTTCTAATTTTATGATTGGAACAACTTTAAGCAAAACAGAAGTTGTTCAAATTGCAATTTTAGAAATTATTATTTTACATGATAAATTTAATTACTGGACCATTGTGGGTATTATTGTTTCAACGATCGGAGTATTTATATTCTCGACTAAAGATCGTAATGCTATTTTTAAAAATTTATTATCCAAATCTACTTTAGTTGGGTTAGCCTGTGGTTTTTTATTAGCTTTAAGCGTGGTAGCTTTTAGAGCGGCAGCTCTAAGTTTGGGGGATTTAAAGTCTAACTTTGAAATGGCTTTAAGCACTTTGTTTTTTGGGGTTTTAATTCAAACTTTTATTTTAACAGTTTACATTTCTTTGTTTGAAAAAGAGCAATTTAAAAAAATCTACCAAAATAAAAAACAATGTATTGCAACAGGATTTTGCGGATTCATTACAACGCTATCGTGGTTTTATGTATTTACTTTAATGCAAGCAGCTATTGTTAGAGCTGTTGGGCAAATTGAATTATTATTTAGCTATATAGCTTCTAGATATTACTTTAAAGAAAAGATCAAATTGATTGAAGTAATTGGAATTTTAGTATTTGCTATTGGTGTTGGTGTTATCTTGGTAGCAAAGTAAAGCTAAGCTATAATATTTCGACAGGATACCTAAACCTTAGATAGTTAAGGCTTATGTTAGTTAAATTTTACCTAGTTTAAGGTTAAATTCATTTGCAATCATAAGAAGTTTTTTTCCTTGTTCCGTAAGTTCTATTCCTCGAATATCTCTTTTAAATAATCTAAATCCAATTTTTTTTTCTAATTGGATAACATCTCGGCTTAAGGTGGATTGTGATTTGCCAATTATTTGTGCAGCGGCTGTGAAACTTTTATTACCGCATATTTTAGCAAAAACTTGTATTCTTCTCCAGTCCATACAGACTGTAATATCTTAATCAAAACATTAAGTGAATATTTTCTTAGCGTACTAGCTATGTCCTAAGTGGGTAGCTGAAAACGCATAGGCCCGTAAATTATTACGGGCCTATAATTGTACTACTAATAACTAAAGAGATAATTAGTCTCGGATAGCGTATGCTCGTACTCCGATTTCAGAAACATCTGTTCCTTTTTTCTGAGCTTCATCACTAATTCTGATGCCTACCGTAGCTTTTAAGATAGACCAGACGATCATTGATGCGACAAACATAAACACTACTACTGAGAAAGTTCCTAAGAACTGAGTAGCAAATGATGTGTCTTTATTGGTAATTGGTACTGCTAAAGTTCCCCAAATTCCTGCGAATAAGTGAACTGGAATAGCTCCCACAACATCATCGATTTTTAGTTTTTCAAGCAATGATGTACCAGCCACAACTACTGTTGCACCGATACCACCGATACAAATAGCTGCAATAGGAGATGGTGCTAATGGTTCTGCAGTAATTGCAACTAAACCACCTAATGCTCCATTAAGCATCATGACGACATCAGTTTTTCCACCAACAAATCTTGTGATTAATGCATTTACCAACACTCCAGCTGCTGCTGCTAAGTTAGTGTTGATAAAAATAGTAGATATTGCAGAGGCATCGGCAAACGTTCCAAGTGCCAACTGAGATCCACCATTAAAACCAAACCAACCAAACCAAAGAACAAAAGTTCCAAGGGTTGCTAGAGGAATCGAAGACGCCGCAAATGGGAGAAGATTTTTTCCACTGGTAAAACGTCCCACTCTTGGTCCTAAAATGATTGCACCTGCAAGAGCTGCTGCTCCACCTGCTGCATGAACTAAAGTTGATCCTGCAAAATCTGAGAATCCTTTTGCAGCTAACCATCCTCCGCCCCACTGCCATCCCATTTCAATTGGGTACAAAACCCCAGTTAAAATAGCAACGAACAAAAAGAAAGGCCAAATTTTAATTCTTTCGGCTAAAGTTCCAGATACAATTGATGCAGTTGTTGCAGCAAATACCATTTGGAAATACCAGTCGGATCCTGCTGCATAACTATCTTTTGCAAAGTCTGTTCCGTCCGACCAGGAAGAGAAGCTACCTATAAAACCACCTTCAGAAATTCCATAAGCTACATTATATCCACAAAGCCAAAACATAATTCCAGCGATAGAATATAAACCGATATTTTTTGCAGCAATCGAGGAAACACTCTTCGATGTTACAAGTCCGCATTCTAACATGGCAAATCCTGGCGCCATAAACATTACTAGAAAGCCACAAATTAAAAACAATAACGTATTAAATACGAATTGAGTTTCTGCATTTACTGTTGATTCAGCTGCAAAAGATGGACTTACAAAAAGTAACGAAAAAATTGCTACAAGCAATAAATTTTTTATTTTCATGATTTATCTCCTTTTGATTATTAAAAAATTAACCATACTGATCCAAAAAAAAATAAGGATAGTTAAAAATACTTAACTGTCATGAAGATTATAGATATCTAAAAACAGAATAGGAGCTATGAATTTTTGGCTAGGTTGGGGTGTGCTTTAATTTAACTAACAGGGGACTGAATGAAAAAACCAAAGCACACTTAATAAATTGCTAATATGATTTGCTCCATTTGAAAACCAACCATGAGGGGAATCGCGTAAAACGATTCTTGTTCTATTTGAGGTGCTTTAAGGCCTGTTTTATATAAGCCTCTCTCAAAGTTTTCGTAAAAATACCAGGTTTTCCAGAGCTTATATTACTTCCATTGATTTTTACTACACCTGTGACGAACGTAGTAGCAGAAGTGATAAATGCCTCGTCTGCATTCTCTGCCTCGGTAACCGTAAATTGTTTAGCGGTTATTTTATAATTTAGCTGCTTTGCAACGTTGATAACCGCTTCTCTGGTAATACCTTTTAAAATTAGATTGTCAGCTTCTCTTGTGTAGATATTCTTTCCTTTAATAATCCATGCATTATTAGAAGATCCTTCCATCACATAACCATTTTGTACCATCCAAGCATCATCAGCGCCCTGCTTCATGGCTTCTGTTTTTGCCATAGATGGGTAAAGTAGCTGTGTAGTTTTAATATCACAACGTTTCCATCTCAAGTCATCAATAGTAATAATAGAAATTCCATTACGTACGCTCGGATTATCTATTAAATCTTTTTTTTGAGTAAATGCGGTAATGGTTAACTCTATTTTAGAATCTGGAAAAGCGAAATCTCTTTCAGCAATGCCTCTGCTTACTTGCAAATAAACGATTCCTTCTTTAATTTCATTGAGATCAACTAGTTTTCTATGAAATGTTAGAAATTCTTCTTCATTAATTGTAGGTCCAAAATTTAGTTCTTTCATAGACCTTTTCAATCGTTCTATGTGATTATCAAAATCAACTAACTTTCCATTCAATACAGACGTCACTTCATACACTGAATCTGCAAATAAAAACGCTCTGTCAAAAATTGAAACTTTTGCATCCTGCTCTGCAATAAATTCTCCATTTACATACGCTGTTCTCATAATTTAATACTTTCTTTAAGCTATATTTGTTTCTTCTACAAAATTTTTATTTAATAAATATCGATTCATATCCTCCATTGTAAACACATTACTAAAAGCAAATGTACTATCAATTTTTGCAAAATCATTTCTATAATGAGTTCCTCTGCTCTCTTGTCTTATAATGGCAGCATATGTTATTAGCCTAGAAATTAAAATCATATCCTTTAATTTTGCCGATAAATGTTTTGATTCTCTTTCTATTCGGTCAAATTCTATAAAGGCTTGGTTTAAGCTTTGATTGTTTCTTTCTAAACCGACGTTTCTTGTCATGTTTGATCGTAATTGCCATATGTATTTTTTAGCTCTAATTTTACTTATTGTTTTTTCTTTAGGAAAATAATTTTCAATATTAATTTTTTCTAATTTGGTTTGATCGATTGCCTTAGAATTAATTGCCTCTGCTATTTTTTTGGCAAATACAAAAGCTTCTAACAAAGAGTTACTTGCCAAACGATTTGCTCCATGAGCTCCTGTAGAACTAGTTTCTCCACACGCCCACAACCCTTTGACCGATGTTTGCCCAGTCAGATCTACTTTGACTCCACCCATATGATAATGAGCTGCTGGAATGATTGGTATTAGATCTCTGGTAGAATCTATTTTAGTTTTTTTTAAGAATTCATATGCGGTTGGAAACAAGCTCTGAAAGCTATTAGGTTTGAAATGCCTACAATCTAAAAAAGTGGATCTGCCATTTTCTCTTTCTCTAAAAATAGCTCTGGCAACGACATCTCTAGGGGCTAACTCTTTGTCTGGGTGAATTGCTTGCATAAATCGATTATAATTTTCATCTACTATATGAGCTCCTTCTCCACGTATTGCCTCTGTTAACAGTGGTGCTGGGTCTAACCCAATATCTAAAGCGGTAGGATGAAATTGAACAAATTCCATATCACTAAGTTTTGCTCCCGCACGTGCTGCCATAGCAACTCCTTCTCCATAGATATCTCTTGGATTGGTTGTGTAGGCATAAATACTTCCTATACCGCCTGTCGCCAAAACTACGTTAGGCGCCTGCAGAAATACAAAATTATCTACCACTCCTGGCTTATTCATGTGACCAACAATTCCTTCACAGGCATTATCTTTTTGAACAATGTGATCCACCGATACATCTTCTACAAAAGTAATATGGTCTTGTTTTTTGGCATGTTTAATTAATTTTTTTATAATAAATTTTCCTGATTGATCCCCATTAATTTTTAGCACCCTTCTCCTTGAATGGGCAGCCTCAATAGACAAACAAAAGTTTTTTTCTTCATCTCTATCAAACTGGATATTTATTTTTTCTAAAAATTGAACAATCTCTAAAGCCTCTGAAGTGATTAATTTGACTGCTTCATCATTGTTTAAACCTGAGCTTGCTTTGATAGTGTCGGCAAAGTGAATATCTGGGTGGTCATCATTACCCACTGCTGCTGCAATTCCTCCTTGTGCCCAAGCGCTAGAAGAAACTTCTCCTAATTTCTTTTTAGTCACCAGAGTTACTTTTCTAGGAAATAGAGAGATGGCAACCATTAGACCTGAAATGCCAGAACCAACAACTACAACATCTGATTTGTATATACTTTCCATTTTTATTCTTTTGTTATAGATAGTTGTTAAAATTAAGTAAAATAACTTTTTAAAATTATGAAACACTTTATTGCTATAATCGCTTTGTTTTTATTGACGCAGAACAACTCCTTTGCCGCAGGTAATGATTCTGCCAATGAAGTTGTTAAACCTTCTTCTTATTCTAAAATGTTAAAGCTAATTAAAAATGAACAATATGCAAAGGCAGTACAGGGATTGGAAAAAATTTTAGAAAACAAAAAATATAACAAAGACGCTGATATTTTAAATCACTACGCTTTTTCTTTAAGGAAAACTAACAATCTAACAAAAGCAGAAGAGGTCTATCAAAAAGCATTATCTATTGACCCTACTCACCGAGGAGCTCTTGAATATATTGGAGAACTTTATGTCGATACCAAAAGAATGGACTTGGCAAATGCAACTTTAAAAAAGCTAGAAAGTTGTAGATGTGAAGAATACGCTGAACTTAAGAGTTATATTAATAAATAGTTAAAAAACAATTCCAACTATTTTTTAGAAGATTCAACTAATCGCAAAACACAATCTCCAAATTTTTCTGTTCTGGGTTTAAACCCAAGATCTTCACACTGCTCTTTAAATACATCTAAGTTGTTGATTTCTGACTTGGTGGAGGTATTCATTTTTTTAGGCTTATTAGTTGTCTCTGAATTTTTACTTCCTACTTCTTTTAATACTGTTGCAAATTCATATCTTTTAAAGTTTATGTACTTAATCCTACATTTTTTTTCTTCTGATATTTTTAACTCTACTCCTTTTTGAGTTTTTAAATTTTTTACTTTAGTTTCATTACAGTGGTCTAAAATAGTTCTTACAAAATTATCCACACTGATATTATTGTCTTCAATAACAGGCATTTTTAATTCTTTGCATTTTTTCAACACTTGAAATAATTTTTTAGTATCGTTTCCGCATTTCTCATTTCTGGATGCAAACACATGGTGTTTGCTATTATAGACATGTGAATTGATTTGCAGTTTTCCATTAACTTGCATTTCTTGGGTTAACAGACCTAAAAATTTTGGTTTTAATTTCAAATGTTCTTCTAAAGTATACCAATAGGTTTTTACATTGGAGTAGTCATCTGAATATGCATCTAGCTTATTGTACCCTAAGCCTACAAGCTTATCGTAATCTTTGGCAGATAATCGTTCTACAGCAGCACTCAACTGGGGTAAGGTTATTAAACTAAGCAAAACAATAATTTTAAGTAATTTCATAAACTAAATAGATGTTGACTCTTATAACATTTAAAAATTAAAATTAGATTATGTTTAAATCTATTAAAATTCAACCATGTAAAAATAATGTTGGCGCTATCATTGATACTGATATTCAATCAGCAAATCCTGAATGCATTAATGAAATTAAGATTGCATTAGATGAGTTTGGAGTTGTTTTTTTTAGAAATCAAAACTTAGATTCTAGTGCCTATGTTAGCTTTGCAACACCAGCTGACTATCCTATGTTAGAGGGCCTGAATAAGTTTCCAGAAATTACAGTGGTAGAGAAAAAACCAGAGGAACAAATTATGTTTGGAGAAGGTTGGCACACAGACTCTACCTATACCCCTGAGCCTCCTCAATATACCATGCTCTACTCTATTAAAAGTCCTCCAAAGGGTAAGGGTAATACTTTGTTTGCATCTCAGTATGAGAGTTATCAAAAACTTCCCGGTGAATTAAAAGAAAAAATTCAAAGCTTAAAAGCAGTATTTAGTGCTGATGGTCCCATATCCAAAACTAGAAATAATAGAGTTGCAGAAAAAGGTACTGGAATTGACCCTAAATCAATGTCAGCGGTACACTCTATAGTAAAGACTAACGCTAATAATAAAAAAAAATCTCTTTATTTGTCTCCAGGCCATGTAACTGAAATTGTAGGTATGGATAAGGAAGAAAGTAAAGAATTATTAAAATATTTGTTTGAGCACCAATCCAAACCTGATTTTGTATACGGGTTTGAGTGGGAACCTCACTGTCTTGCCATATGGTCTAACCATGTGATGTTGCACAATCCAGTTAATGACTTTACAGGTGTCCATCGAGTAATGCACCGAATTACAATTCAATAAATTTTATATTAAATTTTAGAAAATTTTATTAAATATTCTGCAAAGGAAAACGAAGCTGTCCAGGCAGGGCTGATGGCGTTGAGTACGTGTGTGCAATGTTCTTGATTAATGACGACAAAATCATTTACCAAAGTCTTAGACTGTGGATCAAAAATTTGTGAGCGTATTCCTACTTTTTCATTAGAAGCAGTAATATTTTTTTTGTTTATTCCAGTGATAAGCTTATTAATTTCTTTTAAAAATCCACCCTTAGTGAGCAATCTAGATTCTTGGAGAGCTAAAGTTCTCAGCTTGTTTTCATTGCTGATAATTTTTTTTACAAAACTGAAACCTATGGTAATAGCTTCCGATATACTGAAATTTGTATTCCAGTCATATTGTTCTCTACCAAATACTGGCGTGGAGCTAGGTCCAATAAAAAAATCTCCGTTTTTTTTATGAGAAGTGTGTAAACCTAAAAAAGGATATTGAAGATCTGGAACAGGATACACTAAATGTTTTAATGAAAAGTTAGAATCTAATATTTTCCAATATTTTCCTTTAAATGGTAAAAAACTATACCTAAACTCTAGTCCTGATTTTTTGGCAATAGCGTCAGAATGAAGTCCACTACAATTAAAAGAATGAGCGCATTCATATTTAGAATTGGTAGTATGAATTACAGACCCTTCTTCTTCTATTTTTGTAACCGCTTCCTGAAATTGGATTTCAACTCCTAAATCTATTAAATCTCCAATTAAGGATTTGGATACTTCTTTTGGGTCTGCAATCGATGTGAAGGGAACGTGCAATCCAATGTTATACTTATTGTTTATGTTTGGTTCTAGATTAGCAATCTGCTCGCCACTAAGTTTTTTTATAACAACTCCATTTTCTATTCCTCTCGCGAAGAGTTGCTCTGTATTTTCATAGGAGTTTTGTGAAGTAGGAATGAGTATTTTTCCGCACTCATCTATCCATAGTCTCTTTGTCTTAATGTATTCCTTAAGCTCCCGACCGCCTTGAACTCCAAGAGTAGCCCTTAAAGATCCTGGTTCATAGTAAATACCACTATGTATAACGCCACTATTTCTTCCGGACCCATGTTGTATGGAATCCTTCTCTTTCTCTAAAATTAAAATTTTACTGTTATTAAATTTTTTTTTTAACTTATATGCTAAGGTAAGACCAATAATACCGCTACCAATAATAACAAAATCATACTTCATATGTCTATCCTTTATCTGTTATACTGTTTTTTAAAATGAGTGAAGTAGAAGAATTATCATCAAAGCAAATCCAAGATTTTTTACAAAATCATTCAGATTCTGTTCTAATAGATGTGCGAACACAGGAAGAATGGGACACTATTGGAAAGCCAGACGGAGATTCTATCAGCATGACTACTTACTTTATTTCTTATCAAAAAGGCCCAGACAGAATTCTCAATGAAAATTTTGAACAAGATTTTTTAAATCTAAATATTGAAAAAAATAAAAAAATTTTATTTTTGTGCAGAAGTGGAATTCGCTCTCTAAAAGCCGCAATGATTATAGAAAAATGTGGCTATAAAACTTTGAATATATCCGACGGTTTTGAAGGCTCTATGGTTATTAATGAACCAGGATGGAAAGCTAATAAATTACCTTGCAAAGGAAAATGATAAAAACATTTAGCTGTATCCTTCTTATTATTTTATTTACAGCTTGCGAAACTATAGATAAAAAAATTGACGAGACGATGAAAGAAGAAACTAAGATGTTATCTAAGTTTCTAGGAAAAAAAAGCTCTACTATAAAAACAAAACTTGGAGAGCCGGATCTAATTAATTTCAAAGTTCCTTACAAAACATATATCTATTTTAAGAAAAACCTCCTTATCAAATGTACAAGAGAGTTTTTCATTAATCCTAAAACTGATTTGGTAGAAAAATTTAATAGCAAAAATTGTATTAAATAAGTGTTCAATACAAAATATAGAAATATAGTAGAAAAAGTGTCTCAACAATTGACTTTGCGGCAAATGAAAAAAAAAATTTTATTTTGTTTAGTTTCTGGGCCTCAAGGATCTGGTAAAACTACTTTTACAAGTGAGATAAAAAAAAAACTTAGTAAGAAAAAATTAAAAGTTTTAGTGTTATCAATCGATGATTTTTATTTTGGTAAAAAAGATCGAAATAAATTATCTAAAACTGCTTCCCCTTTACTCGCCACCAGGGGCGTCCCGGGAACTCACAATTTACAACACTTAAAAAAGGTTTTAAAAATTTTCTTTAGCAAAAAAAA
>Ga0307995_1000596_pt1 | contig 24601 bp, 28 predicted proteins | sample EllFjometagen262_FD_203132 | JGI IMG/M metagenome (GOLD analysis project Ga0307995, IMG submission 203132) | Marine microbial communities from Ellis Fjord, Antarctic Ocean - #262 | ecosystem: Environmental > Aquatic > Marine > Unclassified | place: Southern Ocean | collected 2014-11-02 | reverse complement strand
TTGTTTTGATAGCATTTGTTGAGTAATGGTTTTGAACCACTTTTTAATTTCACCAAATCTATTTTTTTTATTTTGATATAATAAAAATACAATTCTTATTTTCCATTTACCGCCTAGAAAATAAATCGCTCTTTCAGCTGGGCACTCAGTGGTATTTTTCATAGTATGTTTTTATATAGTAGTATGATTTTAATGTCTTGTTTTAAATTAGACAAAGGTTTAAATGTTTATAAATTAATTTAATAAAGGGTAATAATGAAAAAAGGAATAAGAGCAGGAGAGGCTCCAATAGGAGTAGATGTGGAAGAAGGTAAGTCTTATTATTGGTGTACATGTGGAAAAAGTTCTAAGCAGCCATTTTGTGACGGGTCGCATACTGGATCAGAATTTGGTCCTTTAACTTACAAAGCTGAACAAACAAAAAAAGTTTGGTTTTGTACTTGCAAACAAACTAATGATCAGCCACTGTGTGACGGATCGCATAACGCTAAGTAAAAAAATAATATGAAACAATTAGATAATAAAATTAATAAAATTTTTTCAAGTTTAGAATTTTTAGCTCCTTGGCTAATAAGACTTGGATTAGGAATTGCTTTTGCTTTACATGGGTTGGGTAAATTCCCTTTACCACCAGAAGGTTTATCTAACTTCCTAGGATCATCTTTAGCTTCGTTCGTTGCTATTTCAGAATTGGGAGCTGGATTAATTTTAATTATTGGAGGTTTTATAAAAGGATCTGTTGGTAATCTAGCTACAAGATTCGCAGGCGGAACAATTGTAGTAATAATGATCAGTGCTTTATCTTTAGCTCATAGAGATTGGTTTATTACAACAAAACTATTTACTAGTGAGCAAATATTTCTTCTTTTAATCGGATTGTATTTTTTTTTAAGAGGAAATCGTTAATAGTATATAATCTCATTAATGAAAGACATTAAAGCTATAGTGTTTGACGCTTATGGGACTTTATTTGACGTCAATTCAGCTGCTAAGAAATGTAAAGGTAAAATTGGAGATAAGTGGGAAGGTTTTGCTAATTTTTGGCGTTCAACTCAACTGGAATATACCTGGCTAAGAAGTTTAATGAAAAGACATAAAGACTTCTGGCAAGTTACTGAGGATAGCCTAGATAAATCAATGAAGACTTTTAAGATTGATGGCTCTATGAAAGACGAGTTACTAAATTTATATAAAGTTCTGTCTCCCTACCCTGAAGTTAAGGAAGTTTTAAAAAAATTAAAAAAAAAAAAATACAGACTTGCCATTCTTTCAAACGGAACCCCTGCTCTTTTAAATAAGCTGGTGAAAAGTAATAATTTAGAAAATATTTTTGATGATCTCTTTTCTGTAGAAGAAGTTGGAATTTACAAGCCAGACCCAAAAGTTTACGATATGCCTATAAAAAAGTATCAAATCAATCCAGATGAAGTAGCTTTTCTGAGTGCTAATACATGGGATGTATCAGGTGGTGGAAATTATGGTTATAACGCTGTTTGGATTAATAGAAATAATAATATTTTTGATAACCTTGATTACGAACCTAAAAATGAGATAAAAAACTTAAAACAATTAATAGAAATTATCTAATGAACAATATTGAAGTTAAAAAAATAATTAAGGCTTTACATGCGTCAGACGGTGCGGGTGTTAAATTAAAAAGAAGTATTGGTACTCCAGAAGCAGATTACATCGATCCTTTTTTAATGTTGGACGAATTTGGTTCTGAAAATAAGGATGACTATCTTGCAGGTTTCCCTCCCCACCCCCATAGAGGCATAGAAACAGTTACTTATATGTTGAATGGTGAGTTTGAACACGAAGATAGCACTGGAGCAAAAGGTATAATGACTGCAGGAGATGTTCAGTGGATGAAGACTGGTAGAGGAATTATTCACTCTGAAATGCCCGCAATGTCAGAAGGTAAATTATTAGGTTTTCAACTTTGGATTAATATGCCGGCAAAATCAAAAATGAATAAACCTGAATATTTATACATAAAAAATAATCAACTTGGTGTTCATAAAGATGCTGAAAAAATAGTTAAAGTTATAGCTGGTAAATTTGAAAAAGCAGAAGGCCCTGAAAAAAGTCATAACGTTGATCCAATTTATTTTCATGTAATATTAGAAGAAGATAAAGAATTTAGATGTGATGTTCCAGGTGGACACAATTCTTTCGTTTATTTGTTAGCTGGAGATTTATCTATTGGAGAAAACAAACATGATAAAACAAGTAATTCTAATCTAATACTATTAGACAGAGGTGATAAATTGATAGTAAAAGCTAATAAGAAAAGTGAGTTCTTGTTTATAGCAGGTAAGCCAATTGGTGAACCTATAGCAAGAGGAGGACCTTTCGTTATGAATACAAAAGCAGAGATTCTTCAAGCAGTAAAAGATTATCACAATGGGACGTTTGCAAAATATTAATGACTAAAGCAATTATAATTAAAAAACCAGGTGGGCCAGAAGTTTTAGAGATTACAGATATTAGATTGGGGGCTCCAGGTCCCGATCAAATCAAAGTTAAAAATATCGCTATTGGGTTAAATTATATAGACACTTATCATAGATCAGGCTTGTATCCCGTTCCACTTCCAAGCGGCATTGGTCTTGAGGGCGCTGGGGTAATCACAGAAGTAGGTTCTAATGTTACTGAATTAAATGTTGGAGATAATGTTGCTTATGCAGGGGGGTCTCCTGGCGCATATGCTGAAGAAAGAGTTTTTCCAGCTCAAGTAGCAGTTAAAATTCCAGATGGTATTTCTCATAAAATAGCCGCATGTATAATGACAAAAGGTTTAACAACACATTATCTTTTGTGTAAAACTTACAAATTAAATTCAAATGACGTTGTACTTTTTCACGCTGCAGCAGGAGGAGTTGGACAGGTTTTTTCTCAGTGGGCAAAAACAATTGGTTGTAAATTAATCGGTACCGTTGGTTCGGATGAAAAAATTGACATAGCTAAGAAAAACGGTTGTGCACATGTCATTAATTATACAAAGCAAGATTTTGTTAAAAAAGTAAAAGATATTACTAAAGGTACTGGTGTTTCTGTTGTTTATGATGGAGTCGGAAAAAATACTTTCAAAGGATCTGTAGAATGCTTGAGACCTAGAGGAACAATGGTTTCCTTTGGCAATGCATCAGGGCCATTGGACCCTTTAAATGTCCCAAAAGACATTCAATCAAAAAGCTTGTTCTTTACAAGACCAACAATGAAAGACTACTACGTAACAAGAGATGAAGTGACTGAGGGTGCAAGAAAATTATTTGAACAAATTAAATTTGGTAAAATTAAAATAAAAATATTTAAAGAATATAATTTAGCGGAAGCGAAGCAGGCTCACTTAGATCTAGAATCTAGAAAAATTAATGGTCCCGCTATTTTTGTAGTGTAATGAGTAAACTTATTTCTCCTTGTATAAGTATTTGTAAAACTGATCCTGTGACTGGTTTTTGCTATGGTTGTGCCCGCACAGAAGAAGAAAAAAAATTGTGGAAAGATGAAAGTACAAATGATGAATGGAAATCACAAAATCTGGAATTAATTATTTCAAGAATGAAAGGTTGGCAGCTTGATACTTTCAAAGAATCTTACAGTCATAAAATGAGTAATGGAATATCATTATTTAAAAAAAAACTCTTAGAAAAAAAATAAAATTATAAATCTTTCTTCATCGAATCCATATCACTCAAGTGATACTTAAGCGCTTGATTGGATAGTCTTATTTCTTGTAAAAATAAAAAAATTGAAATTATCATGCAAACACAACATCCGGCAAAAATTATTCTAGCTGTTTGTAAGCTTCCTAAGTAAAGCATTAAAACTGTGGACATATTAAAAAGAAACCCAAATGCTGCAAAACCCATTGTGTATTTCAATATATTGGTTCTTTTATTCAAAACGTGTAACTGATTTTCCCACGCGGGAGGAGTACGTTTTTCAAAGATATATTGATCGTGTATTTTTCTAATTAAGCTACTTAAAGTATGGAATCTATTACTATACATTGTCATCATTAGAGGTATGGCTGGAAACATTAGTGCTGCAACTGTGTAATCTATATCCATATCGAATCAAATTGATTATGTAGATAGTGTTTGATATTTACAAGTAATTATTCACTGATGTCTCAACTAAAAATATTTATAAATCTTACAAGATTAAACAAACCTACAGGTATAATGCTTCTTTTTTGGCCTTGTACATGGGGGCTTGCCTACGCTTATAGTATTGAAAAAAACCTTAATCAGTTTTTATATTTTCTTTTACTTTTTTTTCTAGGATCAGTTTTAATGCGAAGTGCAGGATGTATCGTTAACGACATAGTAGATAAAGACATAGACAAGAAAGTTCAAAGAACAAAAAATAGACCTCTCGCTTGTAATTTAATTTCTGTAAAATTAGCTCTAATTTATACGGCTATACTTTGTGGCTTAGCTTTTTTAATATTAATTCAATTTAACACAGTAACAATTATTTTGGGCTTTGCTTCGATGGTGCTAGCTTTTTCCTACCCTTTCATGAAAAGAATAACCTACTGGCCTCAACTTTTTTTAGGCTTAACTTTTAATTGGGGTATCGTGATGGCTTGGGTTGCCATAACTAATAATATTTCTACAGAGGTTATTATACTTTATACATCAGCCATATTTTGGACATTGGGTTATGACACAATTTACGGGACTCAAGACGTAGCAGATGATGAAATAATTGGTATTAAATCAACATCCATTAAATTTAAAAATAATATCAAGTTATTTGTTGGTTCTTGTTATTTTATAAATTCTGCTTTAATAATTTTTTTATTTTACAACAAATTAGGTTTAAATAGTTCTACTCTTTTAATGACAATTTATATTTTAAGTTTAATATATCAAATAATTAAGTTTAGAAAAAACGATCCAAAAGAATGTTTAAAAAATTTTAAAGTTAATAATCTTTCTGGTCTTTTTTTATTTTCAGGAATTTTTTTAATCAGTTAAAACTATGAAGCTAAATGAACTAATAAAAATAATTAAGCGTCTATACAGAGAGCATATTAAGAGACACTTAAATAGAATACTGCTTGCACTGGTTCTCTCTTTGGTCGTAGCAGGTAGTACTGCTTCAACTGCGTGGCTTTTAGATCCGGCAGTAAAAAAAATTTTTATTGAACAAGACAAAACTTTAGCTTGGCTAATTCCGATCTGGATAGTGCTTGCTTTTGCCTCAAAAGGAATTTCACTTTATTTTGCAAGAATAAATATAATAAAAGTTAGTAATATAATAGGTGGTGAACTACAAAAAAGAATTGCGGATGTGATGCTGCGTGCTGACATTGAAACATTGGACAATAGACATTCCGGAAAATATATTTCAAATATTCAGTTTGATTGTACCGCTGTTCAAATGCTAGTAGGTACTGGAGTTCTCAATTTAATGAAAGATAGTTTTTCTTTAATTGCTCTAATTTATTTAATGTTTTATCAGAATTGGAAATTGGCTTCATTTGCAATATTTATGATGCCATTAGCGATTTTCTTTGCAAAAAATCTCGGAAAAAGAATAGGCAAAGTGCAGGGAGAAGCGGGAGAGTTAGCGGGAAATTTTACTTCTTTTTTAACAGAAATTTTTAAGGCTTCAAAAATGATTAGAATTTACCAAAAAGAAGAAGCTGAAAAAAAGAATGCAGAAAGTTTTATAGATAAGCTAGTGAAAAAAAATATAAAAATTGGAAGTGTACTAATAAGAGCCACACCTATAATGGAGACTTTAACTGGTTTTATGATTGCAGGTTTTATTTTTTATTCAGGTAAATTGATAAGCGCAGGTGAATTAGAAATTAATAACTTTTTTTCTTTTTTAGCCGCTATGATGCTTGCTTACCAACCTATTAGGTCTCTTGCTACAATCAATATTGTAGCCTACCAAGGAGCTGCTGCTGCTAAAAGAATATTTGTTGTAACGGATAACCCAATAGAAACAAAAAATGATAAAAATTTTCCAAATTTAAAAATTGATAAATGCAATATAAAATTTGAAAATATAAATTTTCACTACACAAACACAAAAGAAAAGGCAGTAGAAAAAATTAACTTTGAGATTAAAGGTGGTTCTATGACAGCTTTTGTTGGACACAGTGGTGCAGGTAAAAGTACCATTATTAATTTATTGCCTAGATTTTATGAGCCTCAGGAAGGAAAAATTTTTATTGATCAACAAAATATACACAATGTTTCACTTTATTCTCTTAGAAGAAATATTTCTTTGGTTAGTCAGGACGTAATTTTATTTGATGACACTGTTAAAAATAATATTGCATATGCCGATCCCAAAGCTTCTCAAAGTGAAATAATTGAAGCCTGTAAATTTGCAGCTGCGGATGAATTTATCGATAAATTACCTGATGGTTATGAGACATTTATTGGAGAAAATGGCGTAAGATTATCAGGTGGACAGAAACAAAGAATATCTATTGCTCGTGCAATCTTAAAAAAATCTCCAATTATTCTTCTTGATGAAGCAACATCATCTTTGGACTCAGAGTCGGAACAAATAGTACAAAATGCAATTACTAATTTAACTAAAAATAAAACAACGTTAGTTATTGCTCACAGACTGTCAACTATACATAACGCAGAACAAATTTTTGTTTTAAAAAATGGATTTATTATTGGATCCGGTAATCATGACTCGTTAATGAAAAGCTCAAATGAATATAAATCATTGTACGAAAAACAATTAAAATAAATTAATGCTACAAGTTTATAGATACTTAGCTTATTTATTTTTTCCCTTTCTCCTAGTCTTAATTTACTTAAGAACAATTTTTAATAAAGAAGATAAGATAAGATTTAAAGAGAAAATTTTTTCATCTCATTTTAAAGCGCAAAAAAATAATAGTAAAAAATTAATCTGGTTTCATGCTGCAAGCATTGGAGAGTGCATGAGCATCATACCGTTAATAGATAGAATTAACAGCAACCATAAGAACATAAGTTTTCTAATAACTACTGTAACATTAAGCTCTTCGAAACTATTAGAGAAAAAATTAAATCTATATCAGAATGTCGTTCATCGATTTTTTCCTTTGGATCTTGAAAATCTTGCAGAAAGTTTTTTAAATAATTGGAAGCCAGACTTAGTTTGTTTTGTGGACTCAGAAATTTGGCCAAATTTTTTATTCAAAATCAAAGAAAAAAAAATTCCTTTATTGTTGATTAACGCAAGATTAACAAAAAAATCCTTTAATAAATGGAAAATAATCTTAGGTTTTGCAAAAAAGGTCTTTGGTAATTTTGATTTATGTTTAGCTTCTAGTGAGGAGTCAAAAAATAATTTAAGTAAACTTCATGTAAAAAATTTAAAGCATATTGGTAACTTAAAATATTCAGTTCAAAATATACTTGAAGAAATTAAAGTCTCTAATAAAAAAATTTTAAATAATTATAAAATTTGGTGTGCAAGTAGTACTCATTCTGGCGAAGAACTTATTGTTTTAAAGACGCATTTAGAAATTAAAAAAAAATATAATAATGTTTTAACCGTCATTATACCTAGACATATCAATAGGTCTTTTTATATTAAAGATTTATCGAAAAAATATAATTTAAAATCACAAATTTTAAACGATGACGATATGATAAACTCTGATATAGAAATTTTAATCATTAATTCCTTTGGTGTATTACCTAAATATTTTAATTACTGCAAAAATATTTTTATAGGCAAATCATTAATAAAAAATAAAAAAAATGTTGGCGGTCAAAATCCTATTGAAGCCGCAAAATTAGGATGTAAAATTTACCATGGTCCTTACGTATATAATTTTAAAGAAATATATGAACGTTTGAAATCTTATGCTATAGCCGAAGAAATTAATAATGAACTAGAATTGGCTGGAAAAATAATAAAGAGTTTTGCAAACCCAATAATAACAAACCAACAACAACTAGATTCATTAAACAACTATGGAGAAAAAATACTAAAAGAAACAGCAACAGAGCTAAATACATATTTGAAGTAAAACATGAAAATTTTTAAACCTAAATTTTGGCATAAGAAAAATTCCCTGGTGCCATTTTTCTTACTTCCTTTATCAATTCTTTTTCAGTTTTCAATATTTCTAACAAAAGTTTTTAAAACACAAAAAAAATTTTCTATTCCTGTCATTTGTGTTGGTAATATCTACCTAGGGGGCACAGGAAAAACTCCCTTGTGCATTGAACTAGTTAAAATATTAAAAAAATCAAAAAAAAAAATTGCTATAATTAAAAAATTTTACAAGACACACGAAGATGAGTTTAAGCTAATTGAATCGAAAAAAATAAAATTATTTAAAAATATCTCTAGATCTATAGGCATAGAAAAAGCTGAGATAGATAATTTTGATTGTGTAGTTTTAGATGATGGCTTTCAAGATTCGTCTATTATTAAAAATTTAAACATTGTTTGCTTTAACGGAGAGCAATTAGCAGGTAATGAAATGACACTACCATCTGGACCCCTTAGGGAGCCTTTGTCTTCTCTAAAAAGAAGTCAAATAATAGTTATTAATGGAACTATTGATGAAGTTTTTGAAAGAAAAATAAAAGCTATTTCTAAAGATATTAATATTTACTACTCAGAGTACTTACCCACTAATTTGAATCAATTTGTAGGTCAAAATCTGCTTGCTTTTGCAGGAATAGGGAACCCTAGTAATTTCTTTAATCTTTTAAAAAAAAACAACTTATATGTTACAAAAGAAATATCTTTTCCTGATCATTACAATTATTCTGTAAAAGAATTGAATGATTTAGTGGATTTTTCAATAGCAAATGATTTAAAGATTATCACAACTGAAAAGGATTACTTTAGAATTAAGCATCATAAGATCCCACAAATTCACCACTTATGTATTAAACTTGAAATCAAAAATAAAGATCAATTTGAGAAAGAGGTAATAAAATGTTTATTATAAAGACTGTAAAATATTTTTTTCAATCAATACTTATTTATTTATTTTTTATAATTATTAAAATATCTGGTCTAACTCTTAGTAGAAAAATTTTTTCATACCTTTTTAACATAATTGGTCCTTTAATTAAGTCCGAATATACGATTAATAATAATCTAGAAAAATTCTTAGGTTCGAGTAATGAGGATGTTAAAAAAAAAATAAAACTTAAGATGTGGACTAACTACGGTAAAACTTTTGTAGAATATCTATATTTAAAAAAATTTAGAAATAAAAATTCTCATATCAAAATTAAAGGAGAGGAGATATTAAATAAAATTAAAGAAAATAACAAACCAGTCATTTTTGTGTCCGGTCATTTTGCAAATTTTGAACTAATGTCAATGGAGTTAACAAAAAAAAAGATCAACCTAGCTACAATATATAGACCATTAAATAATTTTTTTTTAAATCCTTTCATGAAATACATTAGAAAAAAATATATATGTCAAAATCAAATCAAAAAAGGTCTGGCTGGGGTTAAGGATTCTATTAATTATATAAAAAATAATTTTAGTATTGCCTTAATGATAGATCAAAGAGTTAGTGAAGGTAAAAGGTTGCCTTTCTTTGAATATATGGCCCTTACTACAACTTTGCCAGCTCAAATGGCCTTAAAATTTAATTTAGATATTGTGCCTATTTATATAGCTAGAAAAGCAAATGACAATTTTGAAATGGAAATATACCAACCAATACAGAGTTTAGACAACCAAGATGCTGAGACAAATAAATTAAATATGTCTATAAAATTAAATAAAATTCTTGAAGGCATGATATCCCGAGACCCCGAACAATGGATTTGGACCCATAATCGTTGGAAGTAGTTATTTTTTTTTTCTAAGCCCCTCATATTTTATTCTCGCTTCGATAGGAGAGTAATAAGGTTCTTGAAGTTCAACATTCCAGTAGTTTAAGTTTTCGAGTGGTATTACTTTTTTTGAAACAGCACAAATGACATGATCACCTTCTTCTAGGATATCAAACGTGTTTGGTTTGTATTTAATAAAAGCTTTTTTTTTGTTCATAAACAAGAATAATATATATAATATATTTTTTGATATGAATATTGCTTTAATTGGAAGTGGAGGAAGAGAACATGCTCTTTGTCAACAAATATACAATTCTAATATTACAAATAAAATTTACTGCATTCCTGGAAACGGTGGCACTGAATCTATCGCCAAGAATTTAGACATAGATTTTTTAAATTTTAATAAACTACTGTCGACTATTAAATATTACAACATAGATTTAGTTGTTATTGGACCTGAATTACCTTTGGTTAAAGGAATCGTAGATTTCCTAAAAAGAAATAAGATTAAAGTTTTTGGCCCAGACAAATATGCGTCACAATTAGAGGGCTCAAAAGCATTTATGAAATCTTTGTGTAAACAATACAAGATTCCAACTGCAGGATTTAAGATTTGTAAAAATAAAAAAGATGTAAAAATATTTCTTGATCAACACAAAATGCCCGTTGTTGTTAAGGCAGATGGACTAGCCTCAGGAAAAGGAGTGGTTATTTGTCAATCAAAAAAAGAGGTTGAAAAATTTAGTAAAGAAATTTTCCTAGGTAAGTTTAAGAGTTCCAAAAAACTAGTTCTTGAAGAATTTTTGGATGGTGAAGAAGCTAGTTATTTTTTAATTGTAGATAAAAAACATTTTTTATTTATTGGTTCTGCTCAAGATCATAAATGTGTTGGAGAGGATGAGACCGGTCCTAATACTGGAGGTATGGGATCATATTCTCCTGCTCCAATTATAAATAAAAGTTTAGAAAAAAAAATAATCAAAAAAATAATTAAACCGACACTTCTAGCACTTAAAAAAAAGGGACATCCTTACACTGGATTTTTATATGCAGGACTTATGATTAAAAATCATGAACCCTACTTGATAGAGTACAATGTTAGAATGGGAGACCCAGAATGCCAGGTCATCATGCCAAGACTACAGACCGACTTGGTGCAATTGCTAAAAGCATCAGTCGATAATAGACTTAATAAATTTACAATTAAATGGAGCAAAGAGAAATGTATGGCAACTGTGCTTTGTTCTAAAGGGTACCCAAATAAATATATAACTAATAAAAAAATTAATTTAAATCATATTAGTTTAAGCAAAAAGTCTTTTATATTTCACGCTGGAACAATAAAAAAGAATGGTTTTTTTCTTTCAAAAGGAGGGCGTGTACTAAATATAGTTACCTTAGGAAGTAGCTTTTTAAAAATAAGAAATAAAATTTCTAAAATAATTAAAATTATTAATTGGAAGCATGGTTTCTTCAGAAAAGATATAGGCTGGAGAGTAATTAAAAAAAAATGAGAATTGTCAGTGGTTTCTTGAAGGGGAAACAAATAAACTTTTTAAAATCTGTAGTCACGAGACCTCTTAGAGATTTTGTTAAAGAAAATATTTTTAATATTATTAAACACTCTAATTTAAACAATATTAAATTGGAAAATGCCAATGTATTAGATCTTTATTCTGGTGTGGGTTCATTTGGTATAGAATGTATTTCTCGTGGAGCAAAAAAATCTACCTTTGTAGAAAATGACAGTAAAGCTCTAATTGTATTAAAAAAGAACTTAAGTACTTTAAAAATAGAAAATCAATCTGAAGTCTTTCATCAAAAAACAAGTTCTTTTTTCAATAGATTAAACAATAAAAATAAGTTTGATATAATTTTTTTTGACCCCCCGTTTGCAGAAGATTTTATTATTGAAGAATTAAAGCTAATTAGAGACTCTACAATCTATAAAGAAAAACATTTAATCATAATACATAGAGAAGAAAAATTTGATAACAGTTTTGATGCATTAATAAATATTCTTGTCACTAGAAAATACGGTAGGTCCAAGATAATTTTTGCTACTTTTTAGTTTAAGTATTTATTAGTCAAAATTTTTACTTGCTCTACGGCGGGTTGATTAAATGGATTAACACCTATTAACTGACCAATTAAAACTGTTTCCATCATAAAATAAGAAAATAATTCACCTAAAGTTTCCTCATTTTTTGTGTTGATTACGAATTCTTGGTAGGGAATATTTTTATTCTTTAATATTTGGATTAATGCATTTTTTTGAGCTTCTTTGGTTTTGTTTATTTTTGTATTTTTATTTAATTTTATACTAAATATATAGAATAATTTATCTTTTGGTCCGTCTAAGTATAATTGCAACAAACTGTGGTGGTCTCTTGGTGCTACTGAAACAACTGGTAGTATTCCCTTTCCTTTTTTTCCTAAACTTTCTGCTATTAATTGTTGAGCCCAAGATAGAAATTCATTAATTTCGGGTGCATAATTTAGCAATATTATTGAATTAATTTTTTTATTTCTGTAGATATGACTTAATTTAATAACATTATCTACAAGTAAATTTTTTTCTTTAGGTTTAAAAAAATTTAATAAGTTTTTTCTAAAATACTTTACTTTCAAACCCATAAAATAAGCTGGAACCATACCGACCTCAGATAAAACTGAATATCTACCTCCAATATAATTTTTATGTTTAATATGTAAGATCTTTTTTTTTTTTGCAAATGAATTTAATAAATTATTTTTCTTTTCAGTGATAACAATTGTATTTTTATTATTAATCTTGTCTTTAAATAAATTGGTGTTAATCATAGTTTCAATTGTATTTCCAGATTTTGAAATAATAATAAAAAGACTATTTTTGAAATTTATTTTCTTTTTTATTTTATCGATTTTAATTTGATCTAAATTATCAAAAAAAATAAATTTATTTTTAATTTTAAAGTTACAAAAAGAATATATAGCCTTCGCACCTAAAATTGACCCACCCATCCCGATTAAGATTACAGATTTGTACTGGTTAAATTTTATAATTTCAGAATTTTTGAAATCGAAATTAAATTTTTTACTGAAGGAGTGAAAATTATCTTCTTTACTATCTAGTGAAGTGTAAATATTTTTTATAATTTTATTTAATTTTATTTTATCTTTTAAGAACGATTTTTTTTTGAAATAAATTTCATTAATACTTTTTTTTAAATATATATTTTTTTTCACTTTTTAATTTGTTTAAGAATAGATTCTTCTGTAGATGATGATTTAGTTTGCTTTTTGGGAGTTTCACTTGTATTTAAAATTTTTTCAATACTTTTTTGACCTGACTCTATTCTGGCTTGTGTTGATCCTGGCTTAGGCATTTTGTAAAATTCAGGTGGTTGTGTTAAGGGTTCTTTTTTTTTTATTAAAAATTCATCTGTTGATGATGTCTTTTCATTTCTTAAAACTTTGCCCATTTCATTCATAGAGGAGCAACTATTTAAAATTATCAATAAACCAGAAATTAAAACTAATAATTTTGTAAATTTCATTTTTTTTTAAATATTAAATCTTGGATAATGATTAAAATTATTCCTAATGTAATAAATATATCTGCAATATTGAAAGTAAACCAGTGAAAATAGTTTATATGGAAATCTATGAAATCTGGTACTGCAAAATAAATTAATCTATCGTACAAGTTGCCTGCTGCACCTCCTAGAATTAAAGAAAATAATATCTTTTCTAAAAAATGAGCTTTACTTAATAAATAGATTAAAAAAATTATAAATGAAAAAATTATCAAAGAAATTAAATGATAATAAATGTTTGCATTTTGACTCAGCAAACCAAAGCCAATGCCAGTATTCCAAACAAGCTCAATGTTTAAATATTCATTAATAAATATACTCTGATTATTTAATTGATGTTTAATAATACTTGTTTTTGTAATTCTGTCTAAAATAAAAACAAAAAAAATTACTAATATGGAAGTTATTGTTTCTTTTGAAAAAATTTTATTTTTAGAATTTTTAGAAATCCTCATAATTTAATTAATACCACAATGCTTTCTGTTGCATTTTTTATCTAATATTTTCCAACAAAGCGTACATTTCGTACCTTTTGATTTTGTTACCTCAATTTTTAATTCTGCATTATTGTTATTTTTAAATTTTTCTACTTTTGAGGCAATAAAATACTCTTCTAGGTCCACACCCTCTAAAAGTTTAAATTCTTTTTCATTTACATGAATTGCTACATTAGCTTCTAGGCTAGAACCTATTTCTTTATTGCTTCTTTTTTCTTCAATGCTAATATTTACTTCTTGTTTAATTTGATAAAGCTCTTTCCATTTCTCTGCTAATATATCGTCTTCCCATTCATTTGGGATATCTGGAAATGTAGTTTCATGAATACTTTTCCCATTTTTATTTATCAAATTAAATATTTCTTCGGTTGTAAAAACAAATATTGGAGCTAACCACTTAAGTAGGCACTCAAGAATTATATTTAAAACAACAATACAGTCCTTACGTTTTTTTGAGCCTAAATCATCACAATATAGAACATCTTTTCTTATATCAAAATAGAATGATGAAAGTTCTAATGAGCAAAAGCTTAAAAGTTCTTTATAAAGTTTATGGAAATTATAATTCTTTAAATTTTCTTTTACAGATTTATCTAAATGAAATAATCTACCTAAAATATGTCTTTCTAATTCTGGAAAAGAATTAAGATCAATGTTTTGAAAATCTTGTTTTTCAAAGTTATCCTGTATGTTTCCTAGAATAAATCTAAAAGTATTTCTAAATTTTCTATACGATTCAGCGTGTTGAGATAAAATAGCACTATCTATTCTCAAATCTTCAGCGTAATCAGACGAAGCTACCCAAGCTCTTAATATATCTGCTCCATAGTTTTTTAAAATATCATTGGGAGAAATAACATTTCCAGCTGATTTGGACATTTTCATACCTTTGCCGTCAACGACAAATCCATGTGACAAAACACTTTCGTATGGAGCTCTTCCTCTTGTGCCGCAAGACTCTAACAATGAAGAATGAAACCAACCTCTGTGTTGATCTGATCCCTCGAGATACATGTCTGCTGGCCATTTAAGATCTTTTCTTTTTTCAAGAACAAAGCTGTGAGTGCATCCACTATCAAACCAAACCTCGACGATATCTGTGAGTTTTTCGTAGTCATCTTTATTGTATTCTTCTCCTAAAAATTTTTTTGCGTCATCAATAAACCAGCAATCTGAGCCCTCTTTTTCATAAATATCAGCTATGCGATCAATAACTTTTTGATCTTGTAGAGGTTTTTTTGTTTTTTTATTAATGAATATAGGCAGAGGCACACCCCAGGACCTCTGTCTTGATACACACCAGTCAGGCCTATCTTTTATCATCGACATTAGCCTTTCTTTTCCTTTTGGTGGATAGAAAGTAGTTTCTCCTATAGCTTTTATTGCTTTGTCTCTTAACGAATTTTTTTGCATAGAGATAAACCATTGCGGCGTTGCTCTGTAAATTAGTGGAGCTTTTGATCTCCAGGAGTGAGGGTAGCTATGTTGAAGTTTATCATTTTTCAGTAATTTTTTTAATTCCTTTAATTTATCAATAACTATCGGGTCTGCTTTAAAAACATGTGTCTTAGTAAAAAAAGGTATCTCACTAGTATAATAACCTGCGTTATCGACTGTATATTTTGATGGTATACTATATTTAAGGCACAGATTAAAATCATCTGGACCGTGACTTGGTGCACAGTGAACAATGCCAGTTCCCTGTTCTAAAGTTACAAATCTTGCATCAAGCATTGGAACATCAAAATTATAACCTAGGGTTTCAAAAGGGTGTGTACATATAGTGCCCTCAAATTCAGCGCCATTAAAAGTTTTTAAAATTTTAAATTTTTCTACGTCACAAGATTTTATAATTGAATCTAATAGATTTGTTGCAACAACAATTTTATTTTCTTTAAAATTTTCAAGATCATTAATCTCAACCAGAGAATATTCAATGGAGCTATTAAAAGCTAAAGCTTTGTTTGCAGGAATTGTCCATGGTGTTGTTGTCCATATAATAATATTAGAATCCTTTAAAAAATCTTTTTTGGTATTTTTAACTTTAAAAGGTACAAATATAGTATTTGAAGTATGGTCTTTATATTCTACCTCTGCATCTGCTAATGCTGTTTTTTCTACAGTTGACCAAAATACAGGTTTAAATCCTTGGTACAAACTTCCGTCTAACAAAAATTTCCCAAGTTCTCTAACAATTTGAGCTTCTGCTTCAAAACTCATTGTAGAGTAATAATTTTCAAAATCCCCTGTTACGCCAAGTCTTTTAAATTCTTTAATATGTATATTTATCCACTGTTTAGCAAATTCTCTACACTCTTTTCTAAAATCTTTAATAGGAACTTCATCTTTATTTTTTTTATTTTTTTTATACTGTTCTTCAATTTTCCATTCAATGGGAAGCCCATGACAGTCCCAGCCTGGTACATAAACTGAATCTTTACCGTTCATTTGATGAAAACGAATAATCATATCTTTTAAAATTTTATTAAGTGCTGTTCCCATATGAATGTGCCCATTTGCATACGGTGGGCCATCATGAAGTATAAATTTTTCTTTACCTTTTGAGTTTTTTCTAATTTTTTGAAAAGTTTTATTTTGCTCCCATTGTTCTAAAATATTTGGTTCCTTTTTGGCAAGGTCGGCTTTCATCGAAAAAGCTGTTTTTGGGAGATGTAAATTTTCTTTAGACATTATTTTTTGCACTTACGATATCTTTATTTATTTGAACTCTTAACTGGTTAATGTTTTTAAATTTTTTTTCTTCTCTGATAAAATTTATAAAACTGATTTTTAATATCTTTTTATATAAATTTCTCTTTATTCCAAATATATTTACTTCTAGTAGTAAACTTTTGCCATTAAATGTTGGTCTGTAGCCAATATTTGCTATTCCTCTTTTTTTTAAATTTTTAGTCTGAACCCGAACTGAATACACGCCTAGTTTTGGTATTGTATATGAATTTAACTTAATGTTACACGTAGGAAAACCAATTTTCCTACCTCTTTGCTGACCTTTAACCACGACTCCTTCTACAGTCCAAGTTCTACCTAATAATCTTTCTGCTTCTTTGACACGCCCTTGGTAAATAATTTTTCGTATTAAAGAAGATGATACTATTTTTTTTTCTTTCTTGTGCGGGGTGGTAATTACTGTTTTATAAAAATATTTTTTTTCAAACTTTTTTAAAGTATTAACATTACCAAGCCTTTTTTTCCCGAATTTAAAGTTTCTGCTAACAAAAATATATTTGCACTTAATTTTTTTAAATAAAATTTTTTCAATAAAACTTTCAGCGCTTAAGTTTGAAAAATTTTTGTTAAATTTAATTATGATTACAAAGTCTAACTTATTTTTTTTTAAAAAATAAATTTTTTGATTTAAAGTATTAATTCTATGATTTTTAATACTTTTATTAAAAAACATAGTTGGTGCTGGCTCAAAAGTAATTAATCCAAATTTTAAATTATTTTTTTTTGCTTTTTTTTTTGCTTCATTTAAAACTTTTTGATGACCTATATGTAACCCATCAAAATTACCGATAGCAACTACTGAGTCTTTATGATTTTTTTTTATATTTAGATTTTTATAAATAATCATTCTACCAAACAAGTTCTGATTGATAATAATTGAACTTGACTTTATATTTATTAGAAAGATTTTTTAACTCATTCTCTTCTTTAAATTCTGAGCGATGAACACCGTTAGATATAAAAATAGAATCAATTTTCATTTCATTAGCACCTTTAATATCTGTATTAAGATTGTCTCCAATGGCTACTACTCTTTCTTGTTGATTAAAACACATTTTGTAAATCTCTTTATGTGGTTTGCCAAAGTAAATTGTTTCTCCCCCCAGAGATTCAAATATTTTGGCTATCGAACCAGCACAATACTCTTCTACATTACCTCTATGAACGGTTAGATCAGGATTTGTACAAATTAATTTTTTTGAAGTATGATCTTTTAATAAATTTTTGTAATAATCAAGATTTTCTTCATGGTTTTTAAATAGTCCAGTACACAATATAAAATTGCATTTCTCCAAGCTTGTTTTATTTTTTTTAATTTTAAAAAAAACTGCGCTATCTCTTTCGGGTCCTAGATGATAAAAAAATTTTCCATAGCTTTCTTTTTCTAATGCTAGCATGGCTGCCTCACCAGAGGTCATAATATTTTGTAAATATTGATCTTTCATATTTAATTCTTGTAAAAATCTTTTAACTTCCTTGCTTGGTCTTGGCGCGTTAGATAAAAAAACTACTTTTTTTTTGTTTTGAATTAATTTCTCAACTACTTCTATGGCTTTAAGGTTGAGCCTAACTCCATTATGAATTACACCCCATAGATCGATTACATAAGTGTCGTAATCTTTGTATACTTCAGCTAAATGATTTAATTTTTTCACTTTTAATGATCCTGTTCCTACTGCTTATAGAAAAATAAGCAAAATATAGCAATATAGCCTATTTTTACGAGAGCATTATCGTGATAAACCACTTGAAATTTTATGAAAACTCACCATATGAGCCGTACACACAAATCTGAAGGAGAAAAAATATGAAATTTAGGCCCTTACATGACAGAGTACTAATTAAAGTGCTTGATAGTGAAGAAAAAACTGCAGGTGGGATAATTATTCCAGATACTGCTAAAGAAAAACCACAAGAAGGCGAAGTCGTAGCTGTTGGACCAGGAGGAAAAACGGAAGACGGTAAATTATTACCAATGGATGTAAAAATTGGAGATATTGTTCTTTTTGGTAAATGGTCTGGTACTGAAGTTAAAATAGATAACAAAGAATACAGTATTATGAAAGAATCCGACATCATGGGAATTTCAAAAAGTAAATAAGTTAGAGAACAAAAAGGAGATCAAAAATGGCAAAAGTAATTAAATTCGGTACAGAAGCAAGAACTAAAATGCTTAACGGTGTAGATATTTTAGCAAATGCTGTCAAAGTAACATTAGGTCCTAAAGGCCGAAATGTTGTTATGGATAAATCTTACGGTGCACCAAGAACAACGAAAGATGGTGTTTCTGTAGCAAAGGAAATTGAACTTGAAGATAAGTTTGAGAATATGGGTGCTCAGATGGTTAAAGAAGTTGCAAGCAAAACAAATGATAATGCAGGTGATGGAACAACTACTGCAACAATTCTTACTCAAGCTATTGTTAAAGAAGGATTAAAATACGTAACAGCTGGAATGAATCCAATGGATCTTAAACGTGGGATTGATAAAGCAGTTGAGTTTGTAATCGACAAATTAAAAACTAGTTCTAAAAAAGTAAAAACTAATGAAGAGGTTGCTCAGGTTGGAACAATTTCTGCAAATAGTGAGAAATCAATTGGTGACATGATCTCAAAAGCAATGCAAAAAGTTGGCAATGAAGGAGTAATCACGGTTGAAGAAGCTAAAGGTTTTGAAACAGAGTTAGATGTAGTTGAAGGTATGCAATTTGATAGAGGTTATTTATCTCCGTACTTTGTTACCAATACAGAAAAAATGATTACAGAGTTAGATAATCCTTTAATTCTTTTGGTTGAGAAAAAATTAGCTAACTTACAAGATATAGTTCCTCTACTTGAAGCAGTTGTTCAAGCTAGTAGACCTTTGATGATAGTTGCTGAAGATGTTGAGGGTGAAGCTCTTGCAACTTTAGTGGTTAACAAACTTAGAGGTGGATTAAAAGTTGTAGCTGTAAAAGCTCCAGGTTTTGGTGATAGAAGAAAGTCTATGCTTGAAGATCTAGGGATTCTAACTGGTGGCCAAGTTATTTCTGAAGATTTAGGAATAAAATTAGAGAATGTTAAAATTGGTGATCTTGGATCTTGTAAAAAAGTCAAGATTGATAAAGAAAATAGTACAATCGTAAGCGGTAGCGGGAAAAAATCTGATATTGAAGCAAGATGCAATCAAATCAGAGCAGAAATTACTGAAACAACATCTGATTACGATAAAGAAAAACTTCAAGAAAGATTGGCTAAACTTGCCGGTGGTGTCGCTGTAATTAAAGTTGGTGGAGCTACAGAAGTTGAAGTTAAAGAAAGAAAAGATAGAGTTGAAGATGCATTGAACGCAACAAGAGCTGCAGTAGAAGAAGGTGTAGTTATTGGCGGTGGATGTGCTCTACTTTACGCTTCTCTTAAATTAGATGAAGTTAAAGTTAAAGGGGATGATCAAAAAGCTGGTGTGGAGATAGTTAAGAAAGCTCTACAATCTCCTATTAGACAAATTACGGCTAACGCTGGCGTTGATGGAGCTGTCATTGTTGGAAAACTGATTGAAGGAAATAAAGCCACTCAAGGTTATGACGCTCAAAACGAGGAGTATTGTGACATGTTTGCTAAAGGGATTATCGATCCTACTAAAGTTGTAAGATCAGCGTTACAAGATGCTGCGTCTATAGCTGGATTGTTAATTACTACTGAAGCAATGATCGCTGACAAACCTGAAGAAAAAGATGCTGCCGGTGGTGGCGGAATGCCTCCTATGGGCGGTATGGGCGGAATGGGCGGAATGGGCGGAATGGGAATGTAAACCCAGAAACTCACTTTAAAAGTTTTAAAAAGGCAGAGAAATAAACACTCTCTGCCTTTTTTTTGTTTCTTCATTTCAATGTCTATTCAATGTCGGTTGCTTCTTTATTTTAGTCTTAATCTAGAGAAGATGATACACACTACATACTTTTGATTTTAGTTTTTAATACCAATGGCAATGTACATAAATCTCTTGTACTTTTTATCAATTAATCTAAATTGTGAGTAGTTAGCTGCCTTATCTAAAATAAAGAATACTTTAAAACCATTTTTTTTTAATTTATATTCAACATCTTTAAAAGAAAATTGATTACAATTGTACGGTAATATTTGATTTTTAAAGTTACATGCTACTGCCTTATACGATTTAGCGCCAAGATAAGTTCTAATACATATGATTTTTCTTGTAGAACTAATTACATTATTTAAAAGTTTAATTGGATTTTCTACGTGCTCTAATACAGCGGACATAATTGAAAAATCTGTTTTATGTAACTTTATATTTTCACAATTTCCGATTTTATATTTTTTTTTAAGTTCTGGAAATTTTACTAGTCCTAACTTAATGAAATTTTCATCAATATCATAACCAAAATATTTAGTTTTTATTTTTCTTAATTTTAATTCTTTATAAAATTGAAAATAATTACAACCTATATCTTTGATTGATTTGATTTTAGAATTTTGAATAAAATCTATTACTTGATTGCACCAAATTAAATTAACTGTGTTTAATCTTTTTTTATATAAAGCAACTTGATTTTTGATAGTTTTTGATGTGTGAGTGTAAGAACGTGTATATTTTTTTTTCATCAAAAATTAGAATGATTTTAAACAAGTTATGACATTGAATAATGAATATTCAATGTCGGTTTCTACTGACTTTGAGACAAGAAAACAATCAAAGTCAATGTTGGTTTCTACTGACTTTGAGACAAAAAAACAATCAAATTCAATGTCTCTTTCTCAAAACTTCTATAAATCCTTATCTTTTTAACTTTGGAATGCGAATGCAATTCCACTCTACCAACTAAACAAAAATTTAAAAGGGCTGAATTCTCAGCCCTTTTTTTTTATCTTATTTAATAATTTTTTAATTACTTTTTTTTTATACTTATTTCTTAAAGATTTTTTTGAAACTAAAATACAAGCAGAAGACATGAGAATACCTCCATCTTTTAAAATTCTTAATTTATTAGCCTTTAAAGTGGCTCCAGTGGAAGTGATATCTGTAATAATTTCAGATTGATTTGTAAAAGGGTACATTTCTGTTGAGCCTAAACTATTTACAATCTTATATTGGGTTAGACCTTTTGAAAGCAAAAATTCATTAGTCAAATTAGGATACTTAGTGGCAATTCTTAATTTTCCAGTGTTTTTGTCTTTAAACTCAAAAGAAATTTCCTCAAGATCAGCAATTGTTTGAACGTCTATCCAATCATTTGGTACAGCCACTACAAGTTCAGCAAAACCAAAGTTTAAACGAGAGTTAACTTTAATATTGTTTTGTATACCTGGTAAAGACTCTTTTAATAAATCATACCCTGAAATACCCAGATCTAAAGAATTATCTGCTAATCTTTCGATAATTTCTCTTGCGTGTGAAAAAATAATCTCGTTTGGATTAAAATTATTTATCTCACTTAAATAGTTTCTTTTTGAATCTTTGATAAATAATTTACTCTTTCTAAAAACTTTAAGAGATTTATCTTTAAGCCTCCCTTTGCTAGGTAAACCAATTTTAATTATTTCACTCATAATTTTAAAATATTATCATAATTGATCGCTCCACCGATTGCTGGAACTTTAGTTTTTGCTCCTAAAGTTTGCATTAAATTATCGTACCTTCCTCCAGAAGCTAAATTAAGATTTTTTGATTTTTTGTAAATTTCAAAAACAAGACCAGTATAATATTCTGTATTTCTTCCTATGTTTGTTGAAAAAACAGTATCATTATTTTTAAATTGTAAGTTAAAGATACCAAAATTTTCTAATTTTAAATTTAAATTATTTTTAGCTTCAAATTTTTTAAGTTCATTTTTTGCATTTTTGAATGAGCAGTTGATTTTTAAGAATTCACGAACAATTCTTACAACTTTTTTTCCGTCGATATTAGATCTTGGTTCTTTAATTTTTTTTTGAAACCTATCTAAGATTTCTGAAATCTTTCTACCTGCTATCGTTTTACTTTTGTTGAGTTTTGTCATTTTAAAATATGATTTTTTATCGAGTTCAAAGACATTTTTTTGTATGTCTGAGTTAGTCGACAATCTTAAAATTAATTCGTTAAAGTATTCAGGTCTCCAGAAGTGCCTTTTTAATCTTAATCTCCATCTTAAGGGTAATTTCAATGAGTCCACTAAAGAATAAAAAATATTAATATCATTTAATTTAATTGTAGTTTTGTTTTTAGTGATTTTTTTTAAAGATTCATCTATTAAATTAATAATTTCTAAATTTAATTGTAGATTAGTTGAACCTATAATTTCACAACCTAATTGATTTCTTACTAATGATTCTTTACCAAAAGTCCTTCTGTATGCTTGGTCAAAATATGCATACTTATAGACTCCTTTTTTCACATTCTTAATGTAATCAAGACAAGCAGATATGGTTAGGTCAGGTCTTAAACTAAAGTTTTTTCCGTTATCATCCTCGAATGAAAGCAATGATTTTTTAAATATTTCACCCGATCGCTCTATAATAATTTTAGATTCAATAATATTTTCAAATTCTTTAACTTTAAAACCTTTTTTTTTAAAAAGATTTAATAAAGCGTCAGAGTATTTTTTTGATTTCATTAGATAAATTGTCTATCTCGATTGATGTTTCCTTACCTGATTTAAGATCTCTTAATATTGGTTTTCCTAATTTTATTTCATCCTCTCCATATAAAATAACTGCTGGAGATCCAATTTTATTAGCATACTGCATTTGTTTTTTTAAATTGCCTTCTCCTGGATAAACCTCAGAACCTATATTTTCATCTCTAAGTTTTTTTAAAATATTTACGTATTCTTTTATATCTTCTTTATTAAAAACACATATCACGACAGGTTTATTTGATTTAATATTAAATTCTTTTTTTTGCATTAAAGCATAGACTAATCTGTCTATACCAATTGAAATACCAGTTGCTGGACACTCTAAATTTCCAAAGTTATTTACAAGATTATCGTATCTACCTCCTCCTCCGATAGAACCGAATTGAATTATTTTGTCTTTAGAGTTTCTAACTTCAAAATTTAGATTAACTTCAAAGATTGGTCCTGTATAATACTCTAGACCTCTAATAACTGAAGGATCGTATTTATAGTTAGTAAACTTGTAAGCTTCAAATATTTTTATAATTTCAAGCACATCACTGCTACTTGGCTTAACTTCTTTAATTTTTTTTTCTAAAATTTCTATTTGTTTTTCGTCAAGGTCAGCACCTTTAGCAACGTCTCCGGAACTGTCTTTTCTACCTTTGCCTAAAAGTTTTTTAACCTCTTCCCATCCTAGTCTATCTACTTTATCAAGAGCACGAAGAATTATTAAAGATTGTTCAGAGGATTGAATTTTTAATTCTTTAAAAAGTTCTTCTGTAAATTTTCTAGATGAAATTTTAACTATATAATCCTCTTTAGATAAACCACATTTTTCTATAATTTCAGAAATAAGAATGCACAATTCAGCGTCAGCTTGTAAATTTTTAGTTCCAACAAAATCTGCATCGAACTGTAAAAACTCTCTATATCTACCCGGTCCCGGTTTTTCGTTTCTCCATACTGTTCCTAATTGGTACCTCTTAAAAGGTTTGGGAATTTCTAAATAATTTTTTGCAACGTACCTAGCTAAAGGTGCTGTAAGATCATAACGAAGTGATAGCCAATTTTTTTCATCCTGAAATGAAAAAACACCTTGATCAGGTCTTTCTTTGTCAGGTAAATATTTTCCAATACTTTCTGTATACTCAAAACTCGGAGTTTCAAGGTATTGAAAACCATACTTGATCATAACTTCTTTAATATTAGAAATTATAAAATCACGGGTTAATAATTCTTTTTCCTGCCTATCAACAAAACCTAAAGGTAATTCTTTTGAAGGTTTAAATTTTTTTTCTTTTTTCATTTTTTTGGTACAGCTGGGTGGGCTCGAACCACCGACCCCTAGTTCCACAAACTAGTGCTCTAACCAACTGAGCT
>Ga0307995_1000593_pt1 | contig 24653 bp, 18 predicted proteins | sample EllFjometagen262_FD_203132 | JGI IMG/M metagenome (GOLD analysis project Ga0307995, IMG submission 203132) | Marine microbial communities from Ellis Fjord, Antarctic Ocean - #262 | ecosystem: Environmental > Aquatic > Marine > Unclassified | place: Southern Ocean | collected 2014-11-02 | reverse complement strand
TTTTTTTCGGCCCGGACGCAAAATGTGACGTTAGCTGCCTACCCGTGTGCAAAACCTATCGATGAATTTTGGGGAGATGTTCCAGGCGGCCTATGAGACTGAGGAAAACCTCAAGGAGAGGGCACTATCTGCACTATCGATTGGCTTTGTGGCCGTCTGGTGTATATTCAGAAAGGATCTGCCCTTCTCGCCTCGGTCGACACCGGCGCAATGCCGAAATCCAACAAGCGGGCTCTTGAAGAGATCTTGGCGATGGCGGCGTCTTTGAAGAAGCGCGTCCGGTCGGCTCTCGATGACTTGCCATACGCACCCCAAAAGAAAGAGGAATCTGACTGCGTGGATTCGTCGGACGACGAGGGGGGCGGGTCATCTTCGGACGAGGACGAGGGGGATGGGTCATCTTCGGACGAGGACGAGGGGGGTGGGTCATCTTCGGACGAGGACGAGGGGGGTGGGTCATCTTCGGACGAGGACGAGGGTGGGGCTTCAGACGATGATGAGGACGAGGGCGGATCTTCGGACGAGGGCGAAGGTGGGTCTTCTGATGAGGACGAGGCACCCGTCCCTCCTGGTCCGTGGGAACTTCCTCTGCGGTCCCAGTGCCGGAATTTTCAGGAGGAGCTCTCGGTGCGCTTCGGAGGATCCCCGCCACCGGGGCAGCCTTTGCAGCAGACGGACCATCCTTTCACGATGCTGGAGAAGCTCCGGACCGGGAGTGCGGTGTGGGGGGACAGCCAGACCGGTGACATGCTGCTGATCAAGGCGGACGGCACGTCTGCTCACTTTTGGATGCCCGGTCCGTTGGGCCATTCATGGCGTCCCGGTCATTGCCGGTCGTCAAAGGAGCACCTGAAGGCCGCCTTTGACGCGTCGCCGTGTGAGATTGTTGCACTGGCGCACCGGAGCTCAAAGCTACTTTTTGTTGTCGGCGAGTTGTACGTCCAGGACCAAGAGATGCCCAAGGTGCTCAGCGGCGTCCGGTACAATGACGATTTAAAAGATGTCGAGCTTCTTTTCCAGGAAATGGTGCCATGGGGCGACATGGTCGAGCTTCTTTCCGAGACCGGCCGTCTCGAAGAAGCTTCCCAGCATAGCCTCTGGCATGACATGTCGGAGAAGCGTAAAGGCCCGTTCGCCGACCGGGTGTTTGTTTTCTCGGCGGGGCAAGCCGCGTTCGGAGGCGCGTCAGACGACAACGACGACCTGCGCGAATGCCAATCGGGAAGGGATCTCCGGTCGTCGACTTACACGCAGCCGCGACTCTATTTAGGCAGAGATCTGCCTCCCTCCGACGCGAACCCCGAGGGACTGATCATATCCCCCGGCTGGGTGTGGAATACTCGCATGGAGGCGGGCTTGCCGAAATCGGAGCTGCGCTTTGACACGGACTTGGATCCCCGCGATCATGCTGTAGAGGAGGACCGCTACAAGCAGGCCCTGCTCGCCTGTCTCCCGTTTGCAAGCCGCAGCGGCCGGGTTGCGACGAAGGGCGACTATGCCGTGTGGTCCCACAGCATTTCGTGTGCGGCTGATGATGACGAAAAGAGATTCCTGATTGCTGATGACGAAAAGAGATTGCGGATGCTCCGGGAGTATCATAAAATTGTGTAAACATAGACAATATCAACCCCGCGTCAGTATATTATAATTACATTCATATAAGCGAACACGCAAAGCACACCCTCCTCCGTAGATCTGTAAAGTTTAGTCCCACTTCAGCGTACAGTATGACCTCGGACTGGGTACAGGATGCGCTGCGCGACGAGTTGACAGAGATTGGCAACGATTTCGACCGTGACATTCGGAAATGCCTCAACACGTATGCGGACAACAGTGCCGCCACAGTTTTAGAACAGAATTTTATATCAGAAGCCACCGAAATCTTGGAGAAAACCATTACTGGAAACACGACGTTTGTTAAAGGCTCGAGCGAGCGCGAGCATATTCCCGAATGGTGGCAGCGCGATGGGTTCGCGACAGGCGTCGTCGTGCGCCAACCGCCTCAATCCAGCCAGACGACGGACAGCACGGATCATGTGACTCGGTTCGACATCGGGAGCGAGCACTTTGCGTACGTGGATTTTGAAGCACTGGGAAATGATGCTCTTAAAATGTATAAAAAGACAGCCAGGGTCCGTATGGCTATCCGAGACATTTTCAAAAACTTGGGAGAGTACACCAAACACAGTCCGGCTCCTGTGGGGTCTACGGTAAAGATCTGGTGGACCAAAGAGAAAGTGTGGTTTACGGGCGAGGTGGCCGGTTACGACGCAGAGAAGAATACGCACCATATCATTTATGAGGATGGAGACCAAGACGAAGAGATGAACCTGGCCCAAGAGAAGTTTCGGGTGGTGAGCGCGGCCCCGTCCGGGGAGCCACTCTCCCAGTCTGCGGAGCCACTCTCCCAGTATGCGGAGTTTGCCGTGGTTCGGCCGGCGTCCGTGGTCCGCCTGCGTAAAGAACGTGATGTGCCCCCTCCTGCCATGTTCGAGCGAGGCGGCTTAGACATGCCAACTTTTTTCTAGATTAGAGTCCTCTCTGAACCCACGTAGTCTAGATGATAGTATATAAGCCGTCATGTTATTGACTCGCAAAGGAATAAGATAAGATGGAGTTTACCGGATGTGTGTACGAAACGCCCTGCGCGAGCAAGACCGATGTAGAGTGGAGGGTGGACGCCAAGAGCGGCTCTCGGTACCCGATTGATCTGACAAGAGCCGAGCTTGCCGGCATGGAGCTGGTCGGGCTGCCCGTGCGTGTGGAGCACATGGACCGCCCCGAGCACAAGTCTGTGTACAACAACGAAGTCGGGACGGTCACCGGCGTGTCGACGGACCCGGCCACCGGCAAGACGGACGTGACGTACGTGCTGCACGACAACACCGCGGGCCTCGTCGCAAAGACGCTCACCAAGAACGGCACTATAAAAGACCTCAGCCTCAACCACAGCTATTTCCCAGACACCCAGGCGGTCGTGCCCGTGGAGATTAGCCTGTGCGCACAGGGGGCGAGAAAAGGGACGCATATATATAAACAGCCCCCGATTATTGGCATCAAAGCAAGCGCGAACGACACCCCGACAGCCAATTCCCGCGCACCGATGGCTAGCAACGAACAGACAGCAGTCGCGGCCGTCACCGCCCCGCCACAGGCGATGGACGCCTCGACCAGCGACCAGCAGCCTGCTGCGCCGGAACATGGCGGCGAGCCCGCCGCGGCCGCCGCCCCTGCGCCTGAGGTCGCCGCGCCAAAAAATCCGCCGACCGGAGCGACCCACATCGAGTTTCTCGAGACAATTGGCGACAAGGTGGGTGACCCGACACTCGTCAAGGAGCTCTACGACCGCGTGGGCAACCTCATGAAGTACGGCGCCCAGAAGAACGAGTCGGCCAGGGAGCTGCAGATGAAGCTCGATGTGCTCGAGGACGCCAACAACCGCATCAAGGAGAACAACTCGCAGACGGCCGAGCAGATGATTGCAGTCATGAATGACCTCTACCGCCAGTTCTCGCCCGCCAACGTCATGTCCGACAACGCCGCCCAGGAGGCGTCCAAGGCGCTGGTCGAGAGTCCCCACCTGCTCAAGGCACTCCAGGGCGTGCCCGTGATGGCCTCCGCCATCACCATCAACGCGAGCTCCAAGGCGCAGGTCGACAAGCAGATGCAGAACGACGCGCTCCAGAGGCAGCTCATGGAGTCCAAGGCTGCCGTCGCCCTGTACGAAAAGCAGCTCGGCACGATGAACTCCGAAGTCTCTCTCTGGGCCCCATCGGAGCAGCCCCAGCAGCAGCAGCAGCCGCAGCAGCAGCCGCAGCAGCAGCAGCAGCAGCCAGTTCAGGTGGCCGCGTCCGGCGCCACGCTGCACCACAAGCGCGCCCGGACATCGGGCAGCGCGGGGCTCCTTCCCAACTGGGTCCGGGAGCAATGCGGCAACTACCAGGAGGCCAGCTACCAGCCGCAGAAAATCTACGGCTCGGACTTTGAGCACCCCGAGCGCATGCGGAGCGGGGCCACCGCCTAGCTAGAAGAACAAACATCGTCGCCGTCTAGTGCTTTCTTATAAAATATATATGATAAATTGAATGGTGTCCACTACAACTTTACGTTCTCAAGCAGGAGCAACGCCGTGTGCAAGTTCTTGATCAGCGTATCACGATTGGTAACATCAATCCCCACGGCCTGTAGATCGTCCAAACGGGCCTCCGTGTTGGGTCGGCGCTGGTTTATCAGCATATAGGGATTGGGATTGATCTCGCGGGATACTGGCGGTTTGAGTTTGGCCGGAACATTTGGCCGATTTTTGAGCTCCTCTTTCAATTTCGAAGTTTCTTCTTCCAATTCTTTTACTTTTTCTGAAGATTTTCTTCTTTCTTCTTTGAGATTGTCTTCTTTCTTCTCTGCGGCAAAGGTGAGGGCGGCCGCCACTTCTTCTGCATTTGCAATTTGTGTTCTCAACGTTTCATCCGCAGCCTCTGCAGCCGCTGCAGCCGCAGCGGTCGCAGCGTCCGCCGCTTCGGCTTTATCCTCCGCCGCTTTGGTATCAGCCTTCGCCGCTTCGGTATCAGCCTCTGCGGTCGCGAGGTTCTCAGTTGCGGCCTCAGCCTTCGCCTCTTCGCACGCTTTCGTTGCGGCAGCCTCCGCCGCTTCGGCTTTAGCCTCCGCCGCTTCGGCTTTAGCCTCCGCCGCTTTGGCTTTAGCCTCCGCCGCTTCGGTCTTAGCCTCCGCCGCTTCGGTCTTAGCCTCTGCGGCCTTGACTTCATTATTTACACTCTCGAGCTTAATCTGGATGTCGGTCTCAGCCTGTTCCGCAATCTCCGCAGTCTTAGCCTCTAGGTCTGTGGCTGCTTCTAGTAAGGTATCCACTTCGGTTGCGAAAGCCTCAAGCTTGGCAGCAGAAGCGCTCTGCGCAGCAGCGTGCTCAGTCACTACCAGCAAGGCGCGGGATTCGGCGCTTTGAGCGGCTTTTTCGAGAGTATTGATTAATGCGATGTGCTCTGCAATGGTTGTCTGAAGTTCGCCGATCAAAGCATTCTTTGCTTCAATCCCGTCACCATCATTGGCGGCTTCTGCCGCCTGCGTAAGGAGGGTATCTGCCGATTCCGCTACCGCAACCGCAGCCTCGGCCGCGGTCCCGGAGGCAATGGCTGCCTGCTCGGTCGGCGTCACAGGAACGGCCTCGTCGCTGTTGCCACTGGCAGTTCCCGGAGCAGCCGCTGCGCCGGACGGCTTGTCGCCGTCATACACGATCCAGTTGGCAAAGTTGGACCACTGCGTCGCTTTGTCGGTCGCGTCGGTGCCAGCTTCATACCGCATCGGCTTCTTCAATCCGAGAACTTTGTCCAGCGGATCTCCCACTTTGATGCCCAAGAAGGTCCCCGAGAGAATGTCGTTGATGCCCACCGACGGGGCAGACATGATTTCTGTTCCATTATCGTCCTTGTAGGTAGACCTGGTTCCCAAGTCGATGTCCAGGATTGGTTTGTCGTCGGTAGACGTGGATGATGCTCCCGTGGTGAGTGGGAAAAACCCCCATTTCAGATACACCTTGTCGACGAGGTCGGCGGGTTCGAAACCGGCTGTCATGACGCCGTCTTTAATCAGGTTAGACTCAGTGGTGACGTAGCCGTACTTCTCCAAGGTGGTCTTCTTCTGTAATTCTTCCACGGCAAACTGGAAAAGACCAAACCCGCTCACGGGTCTAGAGAGAGTGCCCCTGACGTTTTTGGGAAAAGATGTGCATACCGCGCCCATGTGGAGGAACCGCATGTCATCGTTGACAGTCAGCTTCTCTTTCCCGAGAAACGTTTTGCCGGGGGTGCCAAAAGTATCATTCCATCCGCCATCCCCATATTTTTTGGGCGTTTTGACAGCCATGACGAGTATCCCGAGGATGTCGTTATCCTCGTTATGCGCAAACGCGACATGCGGTGTCTGAGCCGAGTCTAATTTGAGAGTGATCTTTCGGTTCGGCGTGCGACCGACCATCTTGAAAAATTCTCTCAGAATGACACCGGTGCCTTGTCCTCTTGGCGCACATACGTCACTTTTGACCGCGCCACTCAATTTGTCTTGCAGCTGCCCGGTCAGTTCTACCAACTGTGTATTGTCGCAAATTCTGTAGGTAATCTGTCCTTCGGAGACAGGAGCATGATTCTCAAACCCTGCCTTGAAGAGTTCGTATTCGTAGAGTGTAGACATATTGTCTGCGATCTAAAGATATTTAGTTTTGGAAATGATTTATATATGGTCTGCAGGTTCTAATCTACGGCGCTTCGCAGCGGGCGGTTCATCTGCGGCGGCGTCGCTGTCCAGCTGCTGTTGGCACTGCGCGTCGCTGCTGGCACATCCGTCTTTTGAGGCTGGAGTTCCTGCAGTTTCTTCTTCGTCTTCGTCATCGCGCGGTTCGTGGCAGTCTGACTGGGGCGGCGTGAAAATGCCGCAGGCGGCGAGCGGTTCTGCTGGCGTGTCGGCGGCGGCGGGCGCTGCGAAGGTCTTCAGAGCTTCGCGGCCGCTCCCGGTAACCTCCCAAACGGGCGGCGAGGTGACGAGCTGCTCAACGGCCTTGCACGCCTTGAGTCGAAAGAGGACGCTGTTGACATGCGTGCGCGTCGCGTCCGCGTGTCCGCATTCGGCGCTCTTTTTTCGGAACTTGTCTACAAATCCCGTGCCCACAAGGTGGATCTGGCGCGGGAACCATTTTTTGCGAGGTTCTGGCGCCGCCAACTGTTGACGTGCCCGCGCCGACAAGACATCCAGGGAAAAAGGCCCGCGGTCGGTCTGGGCCAGCAACTCCACGACGCATCGGGCGTGACTTTCATTGACGAGCACGTCCTTCACAGTTTGCGGGTCGCTATACTTCTCCACGACGGAGCGGATGCTGTTCGGGGGACTTATTACGTTCATTGTCATCAGTTGGGTGTGGCAGGCGGGCATATTTTCAATCGATACGAAACAACTATATATACCGCCACTGTATGGGTTTTTTTAAACTTATCAGTACATCTACATACACGGCGCCGGCATTAAAATTAATCGATATAATTTAAGTCGCCATCACAGCCTGATTGGCAAATGCCGCTTTATCAGGTCTAGTTCGGTTTCTAGCTCCGTGACCGCATCGACGAGGTTATCGCAGCGGCGAACGCCGATTGCCTTGGGCTGGGGCGGCGGCGACGTCTTGGGCGCGGGAGAAGGGCGCGCCGGGGGGTGGGGGACGCCCCTCGACAGCCGCAGGCCGCTTCGAAGCGCCATTTCGTATAGTCGGTTTTGCATATCTACCGACGTGTCGATTCCCCCCCGTGTGGCATTGTTCACAGACATGATTTTTCATATCGATCGGGAGTTTATATACTTCCCGTCTTCATCATGCAGATCGTTCGCTCGGTGTGCCGCGCTGGCCAGGGTGTGTATCATTCATGGGAGATTCGGATGACCTCGCCGCAATGTTTGGCGGCGACCTGGACGCCATGATGGTCGAAACCTATCTCAACTTCCAGGCCGACGCCGATCCTCCCGCGGCCAACCCGGCAGACACCGTGTGTCACCTCGCCGCCCTTCCGCTGGAGCTGTTTGATAGCATCGTACAGCGCCTCGAGCCTGTCGACGCGATGCGTCTCGCGCTCACGCACAAGGCCGCTCTGCAGTCTGTCCGCGCCGCGCCCGTGACCGCCCGGCAGTTTCCTGCCTTTCAAAAACAGCTCGAAGCTCGGTCGGGCGCGACAAGTACACTCGAGTGCGTCGAGTTTGTCAACACCCACTTGGGCAGGACGGCCGACAAGTGGCACGCGCTGTTTCGCTGGCTGTCGCGCGTAGAGAAGGACCGGTGCCCGGGCTGCGGATGTGGCATGGTCGGCGCCCCCGACCGGCACTGGCTCCTGGGATTTGAATGTCATCGGACATGTTTTGTGGTGGAGCCCGAGCGCAAAGGCCGTAACCGGTCGGTCCGGGCCCTGTCTTGGCACATCTCGCGAAGCGGCTCTCGAGCGACGACGGAGGCGCTCGCGGCCTCAGGCAAGGCCGCGCTGATTGCTTCGCGGGACGACCCCGCTTGTGACAACTTTATTAGCTGTCTCTTCGCTGTCCCGACGCACGTTTTCCATACAGAGAACGGCATCGGAGACGCCCTGCCGCGCGACTTTGTGCGCAGCCTCCTTGTGGACGCGTACGCGTACATATGGGCGCCAGGCAAGCCTCGCGGACTCGTGCTCAAGATCCTTGGAAAAGTGTGCGTGCCTCAAGAATATGCCGTCAAAGGAGTCAAGCGTGTGCGCTATTCTGGGGGCGACCACATAGCCCTCCGCGACATCATCCGGGACGGCGCGTACAACCACCGCTCGGACGGCGGGCGCGGGCCCGTCATGCCCTGGTCGACGGTGGTCCGCGCGGCCGCGTTCATACGCTCAGTCTTAGCTAAATAGATGTGTTGTAAAAATATATATACGTACAGATGGTTCACTTTTAGATCTCCTAGTTCAAGTCTCCTTCCACTGTAAATCCTTGGCCCTTGAGGTAGATGATCGTGTTCGCTGCTATATCGTCGTTAAATGTAGTTACCGCGCGTAGTTGTCCGTTGTTTTGTCTGAACCAATCTTTTTTCTTAATGCCGTCGTCTCTTTCAGGAGCGACCTGCCGCGAGTCGAACGACGTTCCGAGATGTGTTTGCAGGGCTCGGAATATCTCCTCATATTTGTCCTTTTGGTTGGTCATTCCTCTTATGTTCACTTCCTTTTGGATCGTTTTAACTGCGATATTGACTGCTCCAACGGCGGACTGCCTAGGCAGCCCGCCTGTCTCGGGGTCAATGAGGCCCGCATCCTGGACGTCGTCTTCTTCGTCGCCGTCTTCTCCGGACGGTGGATCTTGCGCTGGCTCACCCGCCGCTGGAGATGTATCCGCTGCCTCTGCCACCGCTTCTCCCGTGTCCTTGATGAGGCTGGTCATGCTCACAACGTTTTCTCCCACAATTCTCAGGGCGATTTCTTCTTTTTCAATTTCGCCCTGTAAGGCTGTGATTTCTTCTTTGAGAATAACTCGTTCCGCGGCTCCCTGGAATCTGACGGTAGCGAGTTGTTTTATCTTGGCATTCATATCGTCTGTCAGTTCTATGATTTTTAAACGGAGGTTCGCCATCTTTTCTTCGTCGTCGTAGACGCGCAAGTAGAGCGTTTTGAGGAGCCCGTTCAAGGCAGAGACGAGTGTGGCGGCTTTGCCATATTCTTCCCGGTTGGATAGATCGAAGACTCCTCCGTTTTTTTTATTTAAAGAATCACGGAATTCTTTCTTGAGTTTGGACATTTTAACTTTGTCTTGCTTGTCCGGTTTTTTCTTTGCTTCTTCCACGAAACCCACGAGAGGTGCTGCGAGGGTGCCGACAGCACGTGGGCGGCCGCTAAAGCTCCACACGTCGTGCCCCGTCCCCGGGTGGGTCGTAGCTGCGCGGCGCAGCGGATGTGCGCGTTCTCGGGGCGCGTGGCTCGTCCGTTGGGCACACCCGCCGCTGCTGCGCATGTGCGCGCGGCGCGGCTCGAGGACGAGCATCATGGGCGGGTCGTCCGCGGGTGCGTCCGTCTCCGCTGAGAATGACATGCTGCCACTGACGCAGTCTCCCCGGGAAATAATTGCCGTGTCTATAAATACAAACCGGGTGCTGTGGGCGATTGGCTGTGTTGAACCCGCGAGATGGACGCGTGCCTGGGAGCCGCCTTCTCGAACGACAGCGGCGGCAGTCTGCCGCTGTTTTGGGAATGGTCGGCCGCGCCTTGTCCGCACTCGCACTCTCCGAGTGCGGCCGACAGCGTGCTCCCCGCGTCTGCGCGCTTGTCTCGGGATGCCGTGGAGCAGCGCCCGTCCGACTCGGAGGCTTTCGAAGCGTACCTCGGTGCGTGGGCCAGCTCGGGGCATGTGTACCGCACGCCGAGGAACGCCCGTTGCACGCACGACGACGCCGCGGGCGTGCCGAGTTTTGCGTGGACGCTCGGCGGAAAAGGCTCCGCGGCCCGCCTCGCGGTGAGCTGCACGCGCTACGAGTCGGTCATGCTCTCGCTGTCGGGCGGCATCCGACTGCTCAAGAAGCACGCGCCGCGGGCGATGCGGTTCTCCCCGTCGCCGCCGGATGAGTCTCACCACGCGGCGGTGGCTGGTTTGGCACGGGCGACGGCGGCGCTGGTGGCTGCCCGGGAACTGCTGGTCGGGTGGCGCAACCTGCCGGCGTCTGGCATTGGGGCGCAGGCTGCCGATCTGGACGAAACATACCTGTCGGCTCTTTCCACGCTGGCAGAGATCCTGTATCACGTGACGGTTCTCCAGAACGCGGTGAACCTGAGCGACGCCGAGCTGTCCGGGGCGTGGAGACGCGTGTCGGGTCTGATTGACGCTCGCTGTGTGACGGCGGTCCAGGGTCTATGCCCGGAGCTCCACGACACGCTTGTCATTTTTGGCCTGGGCGCCCAGGCGGAAGCATGCAAGCTGGCCGCGGCGTGCGCATTTGCCGAAGGCGAGTACGAGAACGCAGCGGCGCTGCAGAGATTTGTGGTCGAGGCCGTTAAAGTCGCGCTGTGCGACCGGGCGCAGACGCTCCTGCACAAGCGCGAGTTGGACATCCTGGACCAGTACATTTTTGTGAGCCAGAACATGAGCCATGCATCTGCCGCGGCGGGCAGCGCCGAGGCGGCGAGATTCGATGCCCTGCCACTCCCCCCCGAGCTGCGGCTCCCTCCGCCCAACTCCGAATGGCCGCTTCATCGATTGAATTAGTGAGGTAGCACGTTTTGAAAATAGTACCCTCCGCTGAACAACTGTCACCCGTTCTGGGCAGCATATTTAAGCATTATCTGTTAAGAACGAGCCGCAAGAGTGTCCGATATACCTACCACACACGCCGAGCGTACAGTATCTCAACGCATCACGTGCAATGGGCCGCACGAAGCAGCAGGCGCGTCGGTCCTCCGACCTGGAGAAGAAAAAGCTGGCGGGCGCCACCCCCGATGAGCCGAAGGAGCGCAAGAAGCCCCGGAAGCGCCCCGGGACGGCCGCCGTGCAGCAGATCCGGCGCGTCCAGAAGAACTCGAACGGCTCCGGCTGGGGCGGGTCGAAGAAGGAGCGTCGGTTTAAGACATTCACCAAAGTGCTAATCCGCTCGATGATTCGGGACTCGCTCTCGAAGTTGGGCCACGACGACATGCGCGTGAGCCAGGAGGCCTACGCGGCGGTGGAGGAGGCTCTGCGCGAGTACGGCACGGAGCTCATGGGGCGGTCGGTGTGCAACCAGGTCTTCCGCAGGAGCCAGACGCTGTGCGCCAAGGACATGTACTATGCCAAGATGGTGTGGGAGGAGTCGCACCGATTTAAGGGCGCGCACGCGTGTGCGCAGATGCTAGGCACGCCCATCCCCAAGATGAAGGGCGAGCCCGCCACCGAGATGAAGTGCGAGCCCGCCGCCGAGTAGTGTTCCCACCACGTAGTTTTCAAAACAATGTATCGATAAAAAATCTCTAGCTGGCCATATTCTCCGATACTATACCGTAGTGATGGATCCTCCTCCCCCGGACGACGACGCCGCGTCTCCTCTGAGATGCGCCGTGTGCTTTGAGCGGTTTCGCGTGCCGGTGACGCTGCCTGGGTGCGGGCACAGTTTCTGCAGCCACTGTCTGCACGGTTTTTGGAACTGCGCCGGCTCCACGCGGACGTGCCCGGTGTGTCGCGCCGATCACCGCGGCGAAATGCCATGCGAGAGCCTCGTGCTGCGCAGTCTGGTCGACGGAGAGGCGGTCCGCCGGGAAGAGGGCCCCCCGCCGGAGCCCGCCTGGCGGCGGCGCCTGACGCAGACGCCGCGGCTCGTTCCGCGGCCCGAGCAGCCCGCGCTATCGCTGCTGCCGGGGCCATCGGCGCTACTCCGCGTGCAGTGGACGACGTCGCGTGGCACGGGGCATATTGGCCGGCTACGGGTTTTCGGGGAGCTGCCTCCCGGCACCCGTGAGCAGCTGCTGCTCACGCAGTGGGGGTTTCGCGAAGGCGCGGCGCGGATGCCGGAGCTCATGTGCCGCTCGAAAGACGAAGCTCGGTCGTTCGCGCGGGCGGTCTGGGCTGACTTCCCTAGCCTGCATCTAGACGGGGACATCAACCCACGGCACTGTTTTATGCCGTGGGTGCGGAACGGTTTGCGCGTGTGCGCATGCGGGCCGCTGACGACGTGTTTTTACTGCACTCACGCGTGCTGCGCCGAGGCGACCTACGCGGCTGTGAGCGGCGCTTCGGCTGGCACGATTCAATTCGCGTGCGGCGCGCACGGGAGTTCTGTATCGCACCACGGGACTGTGTTTCATTAGCTAAATTAAATCCAATAAACCAGTACGTATTTTAAGCTGTTTTGCGCAATATCTAGCTAGTTCGCTCTACTGCTTGTAATAATGGCCAGCCATGACGGGAGTGGAGAGGGTGGTGTCGGTCTTCTTGGCGAGGCAGTCGAGGTTGAAATGCATCTGCGGCGCGTAGGTGGAGTCAATGACGCCGACAAATAGGGTGGCCCACGAGAGGATCGCCAGGGTGACGATGATAAACACGCTATCGTTGGTCCAGAATGTGCTCGTCGCTTTGGCGCACTCGATGCCCTCCACGTCACACATCTCGTAGTGGAGGCATATGATGGTGGCGAAGAAGAGCATGCAGATGAGGATGTTCCACACGCCGCGCTTGACGCTCTTGAGGTGGATGATGTGGAAGAGGTTCTGGCAGAAGTGGACCAGGATAGGCAGGAAAAAACTGAAGATGGGCCAGCCGGCATTCTTGTACGCCGCCACGGACACGAGCGTCGATGTCTGCCAGACGACAAATGCCGTCAGTGTGAGACCCCATAGGAGGAGGTCCAATCGTGTGACGAGCGCGTAGAGTTCGCCGCGGAAGTGCAGCTTTTGCTCCACCTTGTCAAACTTAAAGATTGCGCTCTTCTGGGTATAGAGGATGGTGAAAAGCGTAAAGCCGACAAGAACGGCCGAGTACATCGCGCATCCGATCCAGTACCACGTGTCGCTCGTTCGGAATTCGGTCGCGCGGGTGATGTAGCACCAGCCCGCAAATAAGGCAATGACGCAGCTGAGACTGGTGCCAATGTAGCCCCAGGCGTCGACTTGCGCGCCGTCCTGGATGACGACGGGTTTGAACGCGGAGCGCGCGAAGATCTCGATGGGGACGTACAGCAGCGGCCAAAGAAGAACTGTCTTCGAGAGGGTCGACGTCGTGTCGGACAGGATAATGCCCAAGAGCGCAATCTCCACGAAGATGACGGATAGCCAAGAGCACGCGGTGGACCGTGTCAGTACCACAGCTGGCTGGAACAGCCACGAGTGAGCCACGAAAGAACCGATGTGATGCAGGCCAAAGTACGTGCTGGATGGGTCCGACTTGCAATCGCCGTGCGAGTTTAGCTTGTCGGGAATGCCAAACGCTTCGTTTGAGTAGCCTTCGCTTTTTGTTGTGTCGCTATTTTTGCGGGCTCGGTAGATGATCACGACCACCCAGAGCATTACTGGTGCGATAAACAGAAGAAACTCGAGAAACCACTCATCGGTGCCCGCCGCTGCGTCATCGCTGGCAGGAAGGGTGCCGTGTGACAGTCCGCCCGCCGCCCGAGCCGCCGATGCTAGCATCGACCTCGGCATATTGAAGTTACTGCCTTGGGAAAAAGCCTATCCTTCTCCCAGATGCTTCAGTGTGAAAAGCTGTTCTGACAACTCGCAATTTATATGGTAAGCGTTTTGTTAGGCTACGGGCTCAATTCGTTTATTTTTTCTAAAAAGGACACGACGACAGGTTGCACCGGAGCGATATCTGGGTGATGGCGAACCGCCCTCCCCAATGCACGTTGAGGAGCATGTGGTTCGAGAGCCCGTACATCTTGCCGGCGGAGGTTCCGCCGATTGCGTCCAGCTGCTCGGGCGTCACGAGGGAGCCGTGCACAAAATAGAGCTCGCGCCGCGTGCGCTTGCCCCTCAAACCGCGCTGCGTCCAGCCGCAGCCGAGCGCAATCTCGACCGCCGCCCCTGGTTCGGCGGCCGTCGTCAGCGGACTCGCGCTGGCGGACGTCTCGAGCGTGAACCACTCGCCGCTTTCTTCCGACACGCCTAGCGAAAAGGCTTCCGACTGGAGCTTCCGCGTCCGGGTGCTGTCCCACACGGTCATCATGCCGTGGTACTTGACCGTTTCCTCGGTCGGGGCGTCGAGCGGCCACTTGTCGCCGGCCACCTCGTCCATTGCATCCTGCTCCAGCATGTCGGTCCATTGGTCGCCGATGACGAGCGTTACATCGTCGGTCGCCGCGTCGTGCATGTGCTGGATGCCGTACGAGTTCCAACGTCGCGGGATGGCACCATTGAGCAGAATTTTCTCATACAGGCTGCTGGGAGGGGATGCAGGCTCGTCGTCAGCGTCCATTGCAGCTGCCAGGGCTGCGCGCGCGAACTAATCGGTATTGCGCTGCATTTATGTCGCTAGTATTTCTATCGATGTCCGAGTTCTGTATCGATTACAAAACTAATCTGGCGTCATATATTAATCAGCGCAATCATAAAAACTCCTTCGAACTGCGACTGTGACTCATGGCGGCCAACAAAGTCCTTCCGCAGCCGGCGATTCACTCGCGCTACTCTGCCACCCTGGCCCGCGTGCGGCGGCACCGGGACTCGCACATGCGGTACAGGAGGATGATTGGGGAATTGCATTCGCAGCTGTGCGGGGCAAGCGCGGCTCCAGCGCCCACCGCACCGGAGCCGAACAGCAACCGCATCTTGTACCGCGGGATTTTGCTCGCGGCGCGCCCGCTGCTTCTCTATCGGTACGGGAAGCTTCGCACGGACGCCATCGCCAAGTCCTGCGGCAGCTCGGTGTCCAGGGTGTGCATGCTGCTGGAGGCGCTCATCCCGTACAAAGCGGGCGAGGGCAAGAATCAGGTGGACTCCGTCCTGTGTCAGGCTGCAGAGTTCAACACCCAGCAGGAAATCGCGCAGACCATCTGGGGCGCGCTTTGCAGCGGCCTGTGCGGCGACGGTGGCGCAGAGGTGCGGAGACTAGAGCGCGCGGTGGTCGGGCAGACGGGGGAGTTGACACCGGCGTTCTGGGAGTGGGTCGCCACGTCGCCTCGCAGCGCTGCTCTCCTCCTCGAGCTGTCGCCCGCTTCCGACCTCCAGCTGTCCGCGGTCGTAGACCACCTGCTCGCATCCAAGTGCCGCAAAATGGCGGCGTCTCGGCAGTGTGACGCCTCGCGCAGAACCGCCAGGCGGCATTCCACGTTGTACCAGTGCTGCATGATGTAGCTTCGCCGCGAAACCATGTCCTGCTCTGGTTGGCATTTTTTGCGGGCTAGCTCTGCAGAGGAGAAGAGCGACCATGGACAACCGGCCGGATCCCCCCAAGACGCCGACGACCCGAGCAGCCAGGCGCAACAGACGGCGTGCCCGCATCAGGGCGGTCGTTCGTTCAGAGAGACTTCCGCCGGACGCTGCGACACGTGTCCCGTCGCCCGAGCCGTCGTACAAAATAATCAACGTGGAAGACGTGTTGCGGGCACACAAACACACGTCTACCAGCGTATGACCGCGAATAGTAGCTGTTTACCATAATAGAAATTTTACCATCATAGTTACACTGATCGAATTAGTCATAATCTACTTCTACGTCATCATCGCTAAGGGTCTCGTGGTCGTCCGCAAAGTCGAACATATGGTTCTCTGTGAAAAAAAGGTCGTCCACTTGCGTGTTCGGCCTAAACGCGCATAAGTCTGTTCCAAAAGATTTAGCTGTGTATTTAGCTTTGCTTACATCACTGTAGTCTGGTATCTTGACGTCGTCTTCGTTTGCTTCGGCTTCGAGCCGGAACGCTACGACGAGAGCCTCGTGCACTCGCGCCAGGGCCCCTTCGAGTTCAACGAGGACCAGCAGCTTCTTGTCGAACGGGAGGCTATTCAGAAAGATCGTTATCTTATTCGTTTTTGCTGCGTCCTCTGTGACGACGGGTCTGAGCGAGACGGGGATATGGTAGCGCGCGTTCCCTGGGTCGTTGCTCACCCTGAAGCGGTTTTTACCCAGCCTGTAAGGTCTCTCGCGCGAATCTTTGTTTTCCTCATTTTCATCCTCTTCATTATTTTCTTGCTCATTATTTTCTTGCTCATTATTTTCTTCATCTTCATTCTTTTCTTTAGGCTTTTTGACGCCCGATCGTTTCATCTTCTTCGGCTTTTTCACTCCATCTCGGTAGCAGGGCTTCCACGAAATCTGTTCGGAGGTTCCGTGCCCACACGACAATTTTACGCGGAGTGCTTTGTGCAGAGGCATCCCGACGTCGGCGCAGAGAAAGGCCCACCATCCGCCACGGGTTTTTGGTTCTATACCTCCTGTCTTATTCACGACCGAGACGCTCGGTTCGAACCCGAATTGTTCGGCATCGCTGTTGCTCTTCCCCAAATAATGTGCCAGGTGTGGCGTACTCGGCACTTCTGGCCTCGCCAGCTCATCATCTGGCAATCCGTCACCGAATCTCTTCTTCGCGAGAGTTGGGAGCGACTGCCCGTCTGGAATCGGGAAGGGCCCTTCGATCGTTGCGTTCTGGATCACCCGGGTTGCAACGAGTCGGCTCTGCCCGGTGAGCCAGCGCATAAACCGTGTGAGCTCGCGCGGCTTGGCTTCGGAGTCTGCCGCCGTGTCTGTCCACACGCTCCTGCAGGTGTGCGAGACTGTCAGACGAACGACTGTACTTGCGCCGCCGCCGCGACGCCGCGAGTTCTTATTTTGTACGGTCACAATTTCAGCGGATTCCGCGCCATGCATCTGCAAGACTTGCATTTCACCGCCGTTTTTGTTGACGGCTTTCTGCAGCGCAGTCGGTAGGAAGGCGCTGTGTCCCCTCCCGTCCCAAAGTCCATCTCCATTTACGGCGGTCAGCAGGTTGGCGAATGCCCCCGTGAGCGCGCGCTTTCGAAGCGTCGTTGCAACGTCGCCGGGGTCGACGTTTTCGAGCTCAAATTGCACGACTGTTTTCACGACCACCCTCGGTTCGACACCGGGTGGCACGTTGAGAAGCGTCTCGACCGGGACGTCGCACCCGGCATGCGCCGTTATCTCGTCCATCCGGGCCGCTACAAAATCAGCCGCGCGTTTCTCCGGCTGGACCTTGCTCGCAGCGACAAGGTCACGGCCGGCGCTGAAGACACGGGCCTCAGTTCTCCGGCTGGCATCCTGGTGAGACTCCGGAAAGACGAACGCATCTCCGTTGAGCCGGTTCTCATTGATGCAACCCTTACCCTTATCCTTACCGTTCCTTGCAACATACAGCTCGTGGAACGGGTTACATTGTTTAGACACCGCAGTTAGGTTATTGGGGAAGGGGAATAGCTGCAGATGTGGAGGGTTGTTGTCTCCGTCGGCGTAAGTGAATGCGTATGATGGGTTTTTTAAAGACCATTCAACTGGAGGCCTCTTCAACCACGCATCAAAACGCAATAGGTCATCGTTGTCCGGTTTTAGCAAACCGTTTATATGCAGCGGGTCCCCGCAGCACAATTCCTGAAGCTCCAAGCTGGCCATGGTCTCGCGTATTGGTAATGTAAAATCCCGGTCGAAATATATATATAGCCGATAAAGTGTGATACATGTACATTCTAAATTACGGCGCCATGTCGCAGTCGCAGTCTAGGTCAAGCAGTGCCGCCACGTCCCCTCCATCTATGGCATCTTGCATGTCGTCGGCCTCGCCCGCTCGTCGGTCCTGTTCCGAATCGGACTCGGACTCGTCTGCGACTGGCGCAGCCGCAGCCGCAGCCCTGCGCCCCACTTCGACCGCCGCCTGCACGCTTTCGTCGGCCCGGTACATGTTATGCCGCTGCCGGGCCATCTCTTCATCGTTGAGCTCGCCCGAGTCGTCAATAAAATCGTTGTCGCTCTCCCCGCCACTCATCTGTACGCCACCGTCGTCCTCGTCCTCGTCCTCGTCCTCGTCCTCGTCCTCGGCCTGGACGCGCCGCCGAACCCGGCGACCCGCGGGTAGCGGTTGCCCCTCCTCGTCGGACTCAGAGCCGCCGAGGAGCGCGTCTGGCTCGCCCTCGCTGTCGGACCCGGGGTCGGCCATGTGAATCTCTCGGTGCATCACAGGCTGCACCTCACCTCCCAACTGCCCACCCCACTCGACCGCCGGGCGGGTGTGCGTTCCGCCAGCGCCATGCCCACCCCACAGCACCCGGGCCTCGGGATTGCCGGGCGGTAAGCGGTAAGCGGCGCCGACCGCCGCTCCCGAGCCGCACATAAAGCCACCGGCGACCGAGTTTTCGATATTGATGGTGTCTCCCTCGAGCGCCCAGTTACTGAGGGCCGCGGCAACGCCGCCGCTGTGGACGGCTCCCCTGTTGACGCCGCCGCCTTTCTTGGCTCGGATGTCGTTGTTGTGCGCAATCTGCTGCACGTAGTCGTACGACGAATTGTGCTGCTTATCAAAGATCATCCCGTAAATCGTGCCGTCCTTGGTGCACATGTCGGCGTACATTTCGAGCGCGGCCGCCGTATCCGTATTTGCGAACCCGGACCCCTCGAGCTGCTCGAGCAGGCAGGCGCGGCCAGCCTCGAGACCGTACTCTGACGCGATGTGGAAGGGGTTGGTGGAGGTGGCCGAGTCGAAGAGGTCGCTGCCTGGCTCCATCTTCCGCAGCAGGTGGCCCATGGCGCCCTTGCTTTTGTAGAGGTCAGCGAACCCCACGCCGCGCACCGCGACGATCTGGCGGCTGGACTCGCCCGGGGTCTCCCCGGCCCTGTATCGCTCGATCCGCGTGCACCGGACCTCTGTCATGCCCTGGGTTCGGCACGCGTGCGGCTCTTCGACACGCGTTTCCCGCAGCTTCTCGAGGGCCACCATGGCTGCCCGGAAGCTCGTGGTGTAGATGATCGCGACGCCGGTCGCGTCGCCGGGGGCGAAGGCCGACACGTCGCAGTGCGCGACCCCTGACTCGTTCTTTGCGACGAGCGTCTGCAGCACGTCGGCAACGGCTTTACGGACGGTGATGGCGCTGCACCAGCGTCGCGCCCCTCCGCCGAGCTCAAACTCGAGCCGGAGCACAAACGCTGCAGCTGGCTGCTTGGGTGCCGCAGCCAGGCCGCGAGCCGCCGCGTGGAACCGCCGCTGCTTCGTGACCCACCCCCGGTCCCCGGGGAGCACTCCGTCGAGAGGCGAAGCCCCCCTTCCCTGGCGGACTATCGGGCGCGGCGTCTGTATCGCGCCTCCGCGCAGAAGGTTGCACAGCCGGAGCGTCCCGAGCACCTGCATGATGGCCCCGGCCGTATCGAGCGCACTCTCCAAGAGATCGGGCGCGTGCTCGCCGAGCTGCTCGGACTCGACGCCCGCGAAGGAGTGCAGCTCGAAGCGCACCTCCGTGTCGCTCAGCGACATCATGCCTTTGACCATGCTCATGATGTAGTTGAGCTGCCGTTCAATACCCTTGGCGCCGTCCGCCGAGTGCTTAATCTGCAGACAGGTCTGCTGCGAATGGTCGCGCAGCATTGCGCCCTGCTGTTCTCCCACCGGGGTGCCGATCTGGTGATCCCGGTAGTTGAACGACACAACCCGCCCCGACGGGTCCGCCGCGACGCCGGCGAGCGAGACACCCACTTCCTTGACCGACTTGGTGAACTTGCGCCCGAGCGCGCCCGCCAGGCGCACCAGCACGTTCTTGGTCTGCTCGTCATCCACGAACCGAAACGCCATGTAGAGCACTTCGCGGTATGTAAGCCCCGCGACCAGCGAGTTCACCACAAGCCCGATGGGCAGGTTCTCGGGCGTTTTGAGCGAGAGAGGCTCGCCCGGCACGTCCATCGGCGTCCGAGCGTCAATTTTGCTCCCATTTGCAGTCGTGATGAGGCCGGGCACACCATAGTTGAGCGTTGCGATGTTTGCCGGCCCGCCCTTGCTGCACGTGATGGCGGTCAGCTGATTGCCGCTGTACTCAAGCTCGGCCAGCAGAGTGTGCAGTTTCTCGTTCGCAAGCTCCTTGACGCTGTTGCAGAGGATCGCCAGCTGACTAAAGGTCGCCTCAGACTGCGCCGCCACGTTGACGAGTTGGGTGGCAATGTGCGAGCGCATTGCACCCTTGTCAGCTGGAGACAGGCAGTCGCAGTCGGCGGCGCCGATGCTGAGCGTCTCCGTCTGCAGAAACGCCTCGCTGATCAGCTGCAACGCGTGCACCATCCGTGAAGTCATCTCCCCGCCGTACTGCTGGCAGAAAGCCGTGATCAGAGCGCCGCCGCTGCCCACGTCGCCCTTGGTGAGCGGCTGCATGAGCACGTTGTCCTGCACCACCACCGCTCCGCACCCGCGCCTGTACGTGAAGGGGGGTGCCTGCCGCGACAGCGGCTTGAAGACCGCGAGCGTGAAGAGCTCCAGTCCCGTCAGGCTCACCGTGCTCGTCCAGCCGCTCTGCAGGTCCAGCGGCCACCCTGTCATGAGAGGCAGGATGGTGTCTCCCGGCAGCCTCACGAGCGGGCACCGCGACAGCCGCTGCGCCCCGAACAAGCTGTCCATCACCAGCCCCGTGTTGGCGCGGCCGGTCGATTTGCGCAGCCAGTAGCTGTCCATGGACATGCGCTCGTGGATCTGCCACCGGATGGTCGGGTCTCCTTGGCGGTCCACGTAGTGCACGTTCACCTCATCACCGTCGCAGTCCCCTTGCAGGAGCGACAGGAGAACCGGGTTGATCGTGATCGTGTGGTCCTCGCTGCCAGTCATCTCCAGCGCAATCATGCTGTAGGGCGTGTTGGACGGCTGCCGGTTGACGATGACGTACGACCCCTTCTCCGGCGGCATGGCGTACACCAGCGCGCCCAAGGGCAGCTCCGGCAGCCCGCCGTGGCCTGCCCGCAAGGCGCCCATCTTGACCTCGGCGAACGCCCCGTTGCGCTTGACTTTGACCCGCGTCGCCCCGCGTCCCCTCCAGGCTCCATCCGCCGAGCGCGAGTAACCCGCCTCGCCGATCGCACACGCCGCGCGCAGCTCCTCGAGGTTGTCCGCCGTCACCTTGACCCACGACTTCCACTCGCGCATGATGAAGTACGGCACGCGCACCTCCGTCGGCGGGATGAGCGAGTTTGAGGCGAGCACTGTCCGCCCCGAGTAGTTGACCCGCTTGCCCATCATCCCCTGCCTGGGGAGCCCGAACTTGCCCTGCATCGCGGTAGCCAAGTGAGCCTTGAACAACACGTACGCGTCCCGCACGAGGCTGAAATGCTCGGGCGTGTGCTCGTTCGCCGTGCTGTGCAATTCAATCAGGGCCACCATCGCCTTCCACAGCTCGTTTGTGTGCGCGTCTCGCCCCGACATCGAGCACAGCATCGACACCGGCGGCAGCACCAAACAGTACATAAACAGGTCCTCAGTGCGCGTGACTGCCGAGGTCGGCGCCGACTCCAACCGAAGCTTCTGCATCGCGCTCTGCAGGTTTAACCGGAACCCGCCCGCGTTGCTCATCACGTTGCTCCTGATAAACGTTCCCGGCAAGGCGTCCTTGAACTTTTTCGAAGAGTCGATGATCTTCAAAACCTGCTTGTACACGGCTTCGAAGCGCCCGCCGACGTGCATGAGCGGCATGTCGAAGACGAAGTACAGCATTCGCCCATCCATCCTGTCGCCGGACAGAATGGCATGCCGCAGCTCGTCCACGGTTTTCTGTTCTCTGGCGACGCCAAGGGTCGCTTCCCGTGAACGCTTCTGGCTCGAGTCGCGGACAATCTGGATGGCTCCGCGCGGCATGCCCCCGTCGAAGGACCCGGGGGCGGCAGAGATGTTTCGCACGCGCCGGCTCATATCTGCAAGCACGCGACGCGCGGCGGCACGGAAAGAAAACACAACAATTAACAATGGTCACGATAGAACCCTGGATCGCGACAAGCAGTTATATCGATATAGCACACCTGGAGTCGGGGGCGTGTGCCGGGAAGAAGACCTGGATTTTTACCATCAATCATGAAACTGGCGGCGGGGGCAAATAAATCATCGATATCCAGGAAATTTTTTCCGATAGATATCGATATGATGTCTGCCCGCGCCGCAGCAGTTGTATGGACGGCCAATATTCTCTCCCAGATGAGCTTCAGCCCATGCCAGACCGCCCAGATCCTGTTCGACGAAGGCGTCTGCGTGCTGGACGTCCGAACGATCGCGGACGTGCCCGCACTGCGCGCCCTGCTCGTCGAGCAGGTTTTTGCGACCGCCCCCGAGCTGAATGAGACATTCTGGCAGGGCGTCCAGGGCGACGGCTCGGCGCTGCTCGGCCCACAGGCCCGGCGTGTCGCGACAGGGGGGTTCGGTGCCATCAACTATCCCACTGCCTACCACGCGCCCATCTGCCGGGAGATCGACCGGCAGTTTAGCACGCGCATCTTCAGACCCGTTGCCGCGCAGCTGGTGCCGCTGCTCGGTCTCCAGGAGCAAGTTGCGGCCGACACGCGCTTCGAGATGCTGCCGGACCGCGTCCTCTTTCGCCCGAAAGGCGACTCGCCGTCCAGTGAGAGCGTGCACCGTGACCTGTCGGCCGGGCTCCTGCCCGCCGACAATGCTTTTGGGTCATTTGTCAACCTCAACGACTGCGGCTCGCAGTTCTTCTCGTGCCAACCCGGGTCCCACCTGCTACACAGCGACGGCCGCCACACGGGGTTCACCAGAATCACCTGCACCGAGCAGAAGCTCGACTTCCGCAGCCAGAAGCGGCGCATCGAGGTCCCCCCCGGACACCTCGTCGTGTTCTTCGAGAACATTCTACACGAAGTGTCCGGCCGCAAGTGCACCCACGACTCGTACCGCAAGTTCATGGGGTTCCGCCTCACGCGGGCAACCGATATGCTGTACGCTGACAACGAGCGCCGCATGCGGGTGCAAGAGGCCCTCATCCACAAGGGAGGAGACGTTGCGCCGATGTACCCGAAGCTTTACATTTGCAATTGGCCCGACAAGCTCGAGGCCGCCGCGGCCAAGTATGTGCCGGCCATGTGCACCACCCGTCGCTACGGGCCGAACAGCAAGCAGGCGGGGCGCACTATTGCGCTTCCGCTTGTGACGCCGCCTTCGCTGACGTCACTGGGCAAGCGCTGCCGCTCCTGGACGCAGGAGGACTTTGACCAGTATAGGCCGACCAAAATATAAAAAAAAGTTTAAAATTTAAGAATTGTATACTATAATCTGTTTAACATCTAGTTCACGCTAATGCACGCCGTGTCTTTATCAAACGTCCGCTGTCCGCATGTGCATGTATTGCCATTAAACTTGGAATGACACACGGCATGCGGTGCGCCGCCCGCCCCCTGGACACCATGCGCGGCGCGGTCCCTCTCCGACCGGTACCGCCGCGTGCCATTCAGTAACCGGGCGCGGGTCCTCGCCAAGCTTGTCTCGGTAGATCCGAGCACAAACGACACGAAGAGCGCCATGGCTGTCTTGGCATCAGTCGCCGGGTCGTGTGTCTGTGGCGTCTTCTGCCCGAGCAATGCACACCCGGCCTCCTGCAGCGAAAAGTGCACAAAGTGATTGCGCTTCTGCGACCACCGCTTGAAGACGTCGGCGAGGTCCACGACGTCCCTGTAGTGAGTGCCCTTCCGGAGCTCAAGCCAATCCGCGTCGAACTGGACCCGCTGCCCGATGAGAGTCACATGCGGGCCTAGATGTGCCTGCATCGCCTCCTGCACCTCCTCCATCGGCTCGCCCGTCTCAAAGATCTCATCGCTTCTGAGCCCGGTGTACTGCTCAAGCGAGTCAAAGATGGGCACTGTCGGCAGAATGACCTTGTCGACCAATACCCCGCCGTGCAGATTCACGAGGGCCATTCGCACAGGCACGCGGTCGTTGTGGCCCCATCCGGAGGCTGCGCACTCGACGTCGAGCGCCAAAAACTCGGACATGATATCAGACTTGTTTGCTTGCAGATGGCGCTGTTTTATGATCGATAGGCGGCAGCTGCTTGGACAGGGCTGTCCGCAGGCAGATGCGGTAGGCGTCAATGCTTTCGACAAGCTGCTTGTCGGTCGTCATGAGCAAAATGAACCAGTCCATCGGCCGTATCAGGGCGTCAGACGGGTCGTACTCCTCATCCAACTGACCACGCGTAGAGTGAAGGAGCGCGTCTATTTCCGGCATATCGGTGGGCTCGGAGACACAATGGGCGCCGTCCAAGCACTCGTTAAGTTCGGACACCGAATAGATACTTTTCAGAAAATCACACATATTGCCTGATAAGTTTTCGAGATGATAGAGCGCGGATGCCCTCTGGCGCAGGCTCCTGCGCAGGAGCTCGTCGTTGCCGCCCGGTGTGCTCGGCGCGCTTTTGGCCACCGTCGCGCTCGCGTCGGTCCACGTCCACTCCAGTGTTCCCGCTGTGCGCAGCGGAGGCTTGCCGCTCTCGGTCACCCGCGCACACTGCCGGCACGTCACCAGCCCATTCAGCACAACAAAGCAGCTTTTGCACCCGCCGGACTTTTTCAGCGGACACTTCTTGTGGACGTGCCCGTTCCACTTCATCTTGCCTCCGTCGTCAGCCGTCACCTTGATGCCGTAAAAGTGTCCATTCTGCGGGGCGCGCGTATGGAGGTGGTGCACGTGTGATTTAGGAAAAAAAACGAGGGGGGGGGGGGGGGGCGTGCCA
>Ga0307995_1000583_pt1 | contig 24795 bp, 21 predicted proteins | sample EllFjometagen262_FD_203132 | JGI IMG/M metagenome (GOLD analysis project Ga0307995, IMG submission 203132) | Marine microbial communities from Ellis Fjord, Antarctic Ocean - #262 | ecosystem: Environmental > Aquatic > Marine > Unclassified | place: Southern Ocean | collected 2014-11-02 | reverse complement strand
GCCGCGCTACGCCTCATTGCCAAACATCATGAAGGCTAAGAAGAAGCCAATAGATGCCACCACGCCTGCTGAACTAGGTGTCGATATCACATCGAAACTACAGACCCTCAGCATTGCCGCTCCAGCGGAACGAACTGCGGGCATTATCGTCGAGTCTGTCGAAGAACTCGTTAACAAATTGAAGACTGAAGCTAAAGTCATATAGGTGGTGAGCATGTCAATTTTAGTAATAGCAGAGCACGACAACGATTCGATCAAGACATCCACCCTGAATACAGTTACAGCGGCGCAGGCAATCGGTGATGATATTCATGTACTAGTTGCGGGAGTAGGCTGCCAAGGCGCAGTCGTGGCAGCGGCAGAGATTTCAGGGGTTGCGAAAGTGATCAGTGCAGACGCGCAGGCCTATGCGCATCAGCTGCCTGAAAACGTAGCGCCTCTTGTGGTTGAGCTTGCCAAGGACTACTCGCATATTTTGTCTGCGGCAACGACTACTGGCAAGAATCTTATGCCTCGCGCGGCAGCGTTTCTAGACGTTGCGCAGATATCTGACATCATAGAAGTGAAGAGCGAAGATACCTTCGTGCGGCCTGTTTATGCGGGTAACGCGATGGCTACGGTTCAGTCATCAGATTCAGTCAAGATGATTACTGTGCGAACTACAGCCTACGCTGAAGCTGCGCTGGGTGGCAGCGCCACTGTCGAGAACTGCGATTTTGTCAGTACACAGGACGTAGCTATATTTGTCAGCGAACAGCTTTCGGTCTCGGAGCGTCCTGAACTGACTGCGGCATCGATTGTAATTTCCGGTGGTCGTGGCATGCAGAACGGTGAAAACTTCGTCCTTCTGGAGAAGGTCGCAGACAAGCTAGGTGCTGCAATTGGTGCCTCTAGAGCTGCGGTTGATGCGGGCTTCGTGCCAAACGACATGCAGGTAGGTCAGACAGGTAAGATCGTCGCTCCTGATCTATATATAGCGGTTGGTATTTCTGGCGCGATTCAACATCTCGCTGGCATGAAAGACAGCAAGGTAATCGTTGCGATAAACAAAGATGAAGAAGCGCCTATTTTTCAGGTTGCCGATTATGGCTTGGTAGGCGATTTGTTTAAGGTGCTTCCAGAATTAGAGGCTGCTCTCTAGTTAAGCATCCTATTCGAACAAGGGAGGGCAAGAGTTAAAAGCTACTGCACATCTCTTGATTTGAGCCAGACACAAAAAAGCCCGGGTAACCGGGCTTTTTTGTGCAACTCGTTAGACTCAACGAGTGTCTATTTCGTTCAACTACTCACCCTTACTTTGTTCCTTCGCTGCTGCTAACGCGCGACGTTTAATTTCGCGCGGGTCGTTAGCTGCGCGACCGCCAGCAGATGCTGGTGCAACAGGTGCGCTTGGCTTGGGAGCCGGAGCAGTAGCTGGTTTAGTTGCGGGAGCCGGAGCAGCAGCTGGTTTAGGAGCGGGAGCCGGTGCGCTAGCTGCCTGTGGCTGCTGAGCAGGTTTTTCGGCTGGCTTAGGCGCTGCGCTGTTTTCACGCGGTGCCTGTTGGGCTGATTGAGTAGGTGCTGGAGTAGCTGTCTGAGCTGGTGCTGCTGGAGCTGGAGCTGGACTTGTAGGCTCTGCTCTAGGGCTCGCTTGGACATTTGCAGTAGGTTGGCTCGACGCTTCGCTAGTAGCAACAGGCGATGGTGCAGCTGCCGGTGCTTGCGCAGGAGCAGCGTTGTCTGTGCTGCCTGCTTGAGTATTTGCAGAAGCATTCTCGCTAGCATTTGCATTGGATCCATTGCCGCGGCGACTACCGCCTCTAGATCTGTTGGTAGACTGGTTCGACTGCTGTCGTGGTTGTTGATTGCCATTACTCTGCGAATCTTGTGGGGCCTTGTTGCCATCCACTTCTGCAGCGGCAACTGGAGCTTGAGTAGGCTGCTGACTAGAACTTGTTTCATCAGTAGTTGCTTTAGCCTGATCCGGTCTTGGCCCACGTCTGCGCTGATTGGAGTTGCGTGGACGCTTGTTAGCCGGCCGTCGCTGCGCCTTTTGCTCGGAGTTCTGCTCGACGTTCTGTCCAGAATTCTGTTCGGGCTTGTCAGATGACGCTACTTTATCTTGCTTGTTAGGGTTTTCGTTATCAGACTTGGACCTGCCACCTTCGTTATTATTCTTATTCGACTGGTTGCGTCGTTGATTCTGATTAGAAGATTTTCCACCGCGATCTCTGCGGGAATCACTACGCTGCTGATTGCTGCTCCCGCCACGTGACTGTTGGCCGCGCTGACTCTGATTACGTGAATTCCCTCTAGAACGATTGCGATTCCCGCCTTGTGATCTCTTCTTCGGTTCTTCCTTTTTCTTCTCGGAGGAGCCAAAAAGCGCTGCAAAAAGCTTCGCAAAGAAACCTTGTTTCTTCGGCGCTACCTGTGGAGGTGGAGGCGCACGGTCTGAAGGTATGTTGCTTACCGCTGGCTTCTGCGCCGGTGGCGCATCCTGACCCTTTGACTTCGCGTTCGGAGTAGGCTCAGCGATAGCGGCAACGTCTACCTCATACACTTCGCCTTGCTGATTCACGGCAGTAATTTCGTAGTGAGGAGTTTGCAGCTCTGGGTTAGGAATTATCGAAACCTTAGTTCCGCTTTGTTCCTCGATGTCGGCAAGTCCTGCACGCTTCTCGTTTAACAAGTAAGAGGAAAGGGCTAGTGGAACAGTCGCTCGCACTTCCTGACATTTTTGCTTGTTCGCTTCTTCCTGCAAAATTCTTAGAATAGAAAGGCAGAGTGATTCCACGTCGCGAATCGATCCCTGGCCACTACAGCGAGGACAAACGATTCCGCTAGTCTCACCTAGTGAAGGGCGCAGTCTCTGTCGTGACATTTCGAGAAGTCCGAAACGAGAGATGCGGCCGACTTGCACACGTGCGCGGTCGGGCTCTAGCGCATCGCGCATTCTATTTTCTACTTCACGCTGATTACGGCTCGAGTTCATGTCGATGAAATCGATGACAACCAGGCCGCCCATGTCTCTTAGGCGTAATTGTCGTGCGATCTCGTCAGCTGCTTCGAGGTTTGTGTTTAGTGCAGTCTCTTCGATGTCGGCGCCGCGCGTCGCACGTGAGGAGTTGATGTCTATCGAAATCAGTGCCTCGGTTGGGTCGATTACTACCGAACCACCTGCAGGAAGCTTAACTTCACGCTCGAAGGCACTCTCTATCTGACCTTCGATCTGATAGCGATTGAAGAGAGGGAGTTTGTCCTCGTACAGCTTGATTCTATTTTCGTATTGTGGCATCACCTGCTTGATGAAAGTGATCGCCTCTTCGAAGGATTCCTTAGTATCGAAAAGCACCTCGCCGATATCCTTGCGCAGATAATCGCGAATCATACGGATGATTACGTTGCTCTCCTGATAGATCAGGAAGGGGGCTGGCTTGGTTGTACTTGCTTCTTGAATTGCCTGCCACAGTGCTAACAGGTAGTCCAAGTCCCACTGTAATTCTTCCTGTGCCTTACCGACGCCTGCAGTACGCACGATCATGCCCATGCCGTCAGGAATCTCTAAGCCACGCAGGGCCTCGCGTAATTCGGAGCGGTCATCGCCTTCGATGCGACGAGAAATTCCGCCGGCCTTAGGATTGTTAGGCATCAATACCAGATAGCGTCCGGCTAGGCTGATGTAAGTAGTAAGGGCAGCACCTTTATTGCCGCGCTCTTCCTTCTCAACCTGAACGATAACTTGTGTACCTTCAGGGATCAGCTCCTTGAGGTTCTTACTCTTAACATCCTGAGCGTAGTACTGTCGGGATATTTCCTTCAATGGCAGGAAGCCGTGGCGGTCAGCGCCGAAATCGACGAAGGCAGCTTCAAGGCTAGGCTCTACACGAGTCACTTTGCCTCTGTAGATGTTTGCCTTCTTCTGGATGCGGGTGCGGTTTTCGATGTCTAGGTCGTAGAGTTTCTGACCATCGACTAGGGCAACACGGAGCTCTTCTTCCTGCGTTGCGTTAATAAGCATTCTTTTCATAATAGGTTCACTTGTCGTTGAACCAGATAAGAAACTTAGGAGGGAATCATCGAGTAGGGCGCGCACGACTCATTAAAGAGTAGTGGGTGAGGGCAACGAAGAAGCGAAATCGGATCGATTAGGCTTCAGCTACAGCAAGTTCTTAACGTTTTAACAATAATAGAAAAGGCATAGACGTACTATGACCTATCTTGTGCTCAATTGACCGCCTACTTGAGGCTCTATGTTGCATATTATCTATTGTTTTTGTTGAAAAAATTACTTAGTTTTGTCTTTCGTTGCCCAGCTGATTAGAGCTGGATATCAGCGCAGCATCAGCTGCCTTGCTCGAGTATAAATTCCTAAACTTATCCGGTTTGTCTCATCATGACCTTGAGTCACGACTTTTAATAACTGTTAAATGGGTTAGCAGTCTCTCTAGCCATCCGCTGATTGCCCTATATTGGTGCGAATCAGTCTTATGAAGCTGTAATTCTGCCTCTGTGGTCGCGGCTAAATGGCACGGACCCTATGTAGTTGTCGTCAGGAGAGCTTGATCCAATAGGACTTAACAAAATCTCTCAAATAACTGAAGACTTCCAATGCTCTGTATCCCGCGCAAAATGGCGCTTGTGGATTACAGACGCTATCCTCGAATAGAAATTTAGAGGGAGCATGGCGAAGGAATATAACAGCAATGTCTATAGGACTCAATTAATGAGCCCCTGTTTCCACGAAATTTACTTAAAAAAACAATAACCTGCATCATTCTTCCGATTTAGATTTGTAACTAGCAGATCTGTTTCTAGGGCTGTTCAAAGCCTAGGAAGGCGGCGTGCCGCAGTATCAGCGAATCGCGACTATCCCCTAACAATGTCGTAGAAGTGTGTCGCTGCTGCGCAGCTTGATAAAACGAAAGCCCTGTGTTTAAAATACCGGCCGCAGTGGCTTTGCCAGTACAAAGACACAAAAAATCAATAAGATACTGGCAAAACATAGAATTTAAGTAAGCATTTGCGGTCGATTCAGGGCTATTCCTGGACAAGAATAGAATAAAAACAGAACAAGAATTTAACAGGCGGTAACTGTCGATTAACAAGATGGGTCGCCAAAGCTGTTAGGGGCAAGATCAATGACTATTTATTCCTACTGCCGGACTTCCGAGCTGGAAGCTTCTCTCGAGCAGGACGAGCTCGACGCGATTTTAGAGCCAGAGATGCTGGCCATACATTCTTACTGCCTACTCCAGAGCTGGTTTATGACGGAGACGCTGAAAGACTCAAATTGTAATTGGAATCATGAATTCAGTCGCCGCGAGTCGGGCAAGCGATTGATGAGTCTGTTGCAACCTGGTGATGTGCTGCTGTGCAGCAAGCTCGAACGCATCTGCAGTTCGAGTCACGAAGTGATAAAGCTGGTGCAGAAGCTGCAAGAGAAGTCTGTTGCGTTGCACATTGTCGAGCTCGGTGGCGATATTACCGATGCGAACCTCAGCGTGAATTTCGCTGCGGTGACTGAGTTGTTTAGTGCGCTAGAAAAACGTAAGTCGGCGGAGCGCATCAAGGGCGTGAAGCAGCGACAAAGAAAACAGGGGCGTTATCTCGGTGGCAGTCGCCCATTTGGCTATATGATTCATGAAAATGGTCGCCTCATCGAAAACCCTATGGAGCAGAGAGTGCTACGCAGAATTATGGAGCTGAAGAAGCTGGGCAAATCACTGCGCGCTATCTCCAGTGAAGTATCGACACCAGTAATGCCTATCAGCTTCAAGACAGTGCAGAGGCTCTTGCAGCGACACGCGCAGCAGCATTAATTGCTGATCGCGCGACGTAGTTGTTTTACTAGCGACATCGTTTTATGTAGTTTCGATCCTAATTGAAAGTACCGATCGTGATTCAAACAAGGTTTGCTCATGCAAAAGCCGTTCTCTGTATTCGTGGGTTTGCGCTACACCTTGGCTAGGAAGCGGAATTTTTTCCTCTCTTTTGTCTCCTTAATTTCCATGCTTGGCGTAAGCCTCGGTGTAATGATTCTGATCGTCGCGCTGTCTGTGATGAATGGTTCTATTGATACGCTGCGCGCCGATGCGCTGAAGTCGGTTCCTCATGTCACGGTCGCGGGCACCAGAGTGACGACGAATTGGAATGAGCTCGCCAGCATTGCCCTCAGCTCCCCCAACGTAATCTCAGCAGCACCCTATCTAGAGGGTGAGGCAAATATTCTGCACCAAGGAAACAATCGCTTCGTCAGCCTACGTGGTGTCGAAGGGGTGCTTGAGGCGGATGTAGTCGACAATCCTAGCTCCCGCTATAGGGAGCTGCTCATCGCACTTACCGAAACAGAAAACGGCATAATCTTGGGGGCGCAGCTCGCGAGTAGCTTAGGTGTACTCAATAGCGCGGATCTTTCCGTTACCGCCTTGGGCAGCTTGCTCGCTCGGAATCTTGCCGACACGGAAGGATTTACCGTTGTCGGCTATGCTGACTTTGGCGCCTATGGGAATAGCGATACGGCGTTGATTAATCTTGCTCAGGCCCGGCAGCTATTTGCGCAAAATTCGGCGTCGCAACTACAGCTTAGGCTGCGGGTCGATGATGTGTTTAGTGCAAAGGCGATAGCGGAAGACTTGTTTGCTGACTATCCCGATTTGAACGTACAGTCGTGGGATGAGGCGCAGGCAAGTTTGTTTAATGCGCTGCGTATGGAGAAGGTGCTTACGAGCTTCATGCTATTGATGATCGTTATGGTGGGTGCTGTAAATATCGTCTCTACCTTAGTTATGGTTGTCGCCGATAAGGGGGCCGACATAGCAATCCTGCGTACCATGGGTGCGAGCAGGAGCACTATTATGAAAATCTTCGTCGTGCAGGGCTTGGTTGCGGGGCTGCTGGGAACATTGATCGGCGCGATACTCGGCACGCTATTGGCCGCTAATATTACCGATATTAGCCTTATACTTGAGAGGATTATAAATTCCTTGGCGAGTGGTTCAGATCGCTATTTCATCTCCCATTTGCAGACGGAGATCGAATGGACGGAAGTGGGGCTGATCTGTATCGCTGCGGTCACAATTAGTTTTCTCGCGACGCTGTATCCGGCCTACCGGGCTAGTAAAATTCAGGCGGCAGAAGTGCTGCGCTATGAGTAGTAGAAAGACATGACAGAGAATTCGACAGTAGTGACCTGTGAGCAGCTTGAGAAAACCTATTCTCAAGGGCCACAGCTCGTGCAGGTTTTGAAAGGAGTGAATCTACAAGTTGGTCGCGGCGAGCGAATAGCGATCGTAGGCAGCTCTGGTTCTGGAAAAACCACCTTGCTCAATTTACTGGGCGGCCTCGACTTGCCTACCAGCGGTAAGGTCACCATAGCGGGCAAGGACCTAGCTCAGGTTGATGAGACCGAGCGGGGACTTTTACGCAACAAGCACCTTGGGTTCGTGTATCAATTTCACCACTTGCTTGGCGAGTTTTCGGCGCTAGAAAATGTGTGTATGCCACTACTCATAGCAAAGTTACCCATGATTGAGGCTGCCGAGCGGGCCCGAGTCATGTTAGGTAAAGTTGGCCTAGAAGCTAGAGTCGAGCACAAACCCTCCGAACTCTCCGGTGGCGAGCGACAGCGAGTGGCGATTGCGCGAGCATTGGTAACGGAGCCGAGTTGTGTCTTGCTCGATGAACCTACCGGCAACCTCGATCGGAATACTGCGGCCGAGATTCATGCCCTGATGAACGACTTGAACGAAAAGCTAGAAATAAGTTTCATCGTAGTCACACATGATGAGTTGCTGGCTTCCTCCATGGAGCGCAAATTTCTGCTCGCCGACGGACTACTGAATGAGCAATAAGCCGCTGTCCTTGTCGCGCTTCGTTGCGTTTCGCTACGTGAGCGCCGGTAAGAGTAGTCATCTAGTCTCCTTCATGTCGGCTATTTCTGTCTTCGGTCTTGCTTTGGGGCTGGCCATCCTCGTCATTGTGCTCTCGGTTATGAATGGCTTCGATAAGGAGATGCGGCAGAGCGTGCTCGGCATAGTGCCGCATATCACTCTTAGCTCAGAAGAAAACCTCAGCGATACACAATGGCAGAAGATTCGAGCCACTATCGAGCAGAACTCAGCAGTTGTCTCGATCTCTCCGGTAATTCAAGCAATCGGCGTGGCGTCGGCGGAAGGTAGTCACAAGGGTGTAGTGATTAACGGCATCGATGCGGCGCTCGAGGCTGAGTCTTCAGCTATCAATCGATTCATGCGTGCGGGCGATCTTAATGCGCTTGCCGAGAATCGCTGGGGTGTCGTGCTCGGTCAGACGCTCGCTAACAGATTGGGGGTAGAGCTAGGGGGCAATGTCGATCTTTTCTCGACGTCGATCTCTATCAATCCGATTACTCCGCTTGCTACATTCAAAGGCTTCGACGTAGTGGGAATCTACCGCGTGGGCGCACAGGAGCTAGATGGCAACCTGGTGATGATCAACCTCTCCGCAGCACGCGCCCTGTTTAGACTGCGCACCCCTTATAACGCTGTGCATATCCGAACAGTAGACGTGTTGCAGGCCGAAATGGTTCGCCAGGAAATCATGGCTGGTATGCCTGGCGCGCTGCGCAGTGAGAGTTGGGTGGCCACGCTGGGTTCGATCTACGAGAATATTCAGTTCTCACGTGGAATCATTAGTTTTATGCTATGGCTATTGATTGGCGTGGCGGCTTTTAATCTGGTGGTCAGTCTTATAATGATCGTGCGCGATAAGCGTGGCGACATCGCCATATTGAGAACGCTAGGCGCGAGCCCGAGAACGATCAATCACATCTTTATGTGGCAGGGTTGCCTAATCGGCCTCACCGGCATAGCGATTGGGGTAGTACTGGGCGTGCTGGGTTCGCTCTATGTTAGTCAGTTCGCTGCGTTTATAGAAACCACATTCTCCATTCAGATTCTGAATGCCGAAGTCTACCCAATCGACTTTCTTCCCTCGGAATTAAATCTTCTCGATGTGCTCACTGTCGCGTCGGGAGTGCTCGTTCTTTCCCTGCTCGCAACCATCTATCCGGCGAAGAAGGCGGCGGCGATTCAGCCGGCCGATGCTCTGCGCCACGAATAGTTTTTCCCTCACCTCGCTTTATTTCAACTTCCTTCCTATAACTCATAAAGGAAGGAAGAAGAGGTAGATGGGGGAATGAATGCGCTGCGCCTTAATGTTGATATGCGCAGGTATTGTGAGCGCCACCTTCGTTGCTGATTTTTCATTCGTTTTAGCTCTCTCCCAAATTTGTATCGTCGTTCTGTTGATCTCGTTGTTATTGATCGAGCTTTCGAGGGCTGTGAATTTTCTTCGGCGAGTAGTCATTGGCTTGCTTCTCGTTTCGCTAGGCGTATTTTGGCATCTAAGTTGGGCTAACAATCGCCTAAGTGAGCGCCTGCCAGAAACACTAGAAGGAGAAACACTTCAGGTTGAGGGCGTGGTGATCGGATTGCCAGAGCGATCACTCATTGCTCAGCAGTTTCAGTTTCAAATTTTGCACGCGCCATCCGGGTTCTTTCCGCGCTAGGTGATTCTCAATTACTACGGTGGCAACACAGTAGTCTCCGGGCAGTATTGGAAGTTTGCAGTGCGCCTTAACCGTCCGCACGGTTTCTCCAATCCTGGCGGCTTTGACTACGAGGCTTGGTTGTTTCAAAAGGGCGTTAGCGCGCGCGGCTATGTGCGTGATTCAGCCTCGAATCAATTGATAGCGGCCTCATCAAGAGGAATGGGTTTCTCAGCCTCGGCGTGGCTGCATTCGGTGCGCTATTCGCTAAAGGTAAAGTTGCAGAGGATGTTAGGTGACTCGCAATACGGCGGTCTTTTAATCGCTCTGTTGCTTGGCGACAGGTCGGCTATCTCGCAGGACAGCTGGAAGCTCTTTACCGCGACAGGCAGCAACCATCTGTTTGTCATATCGGGGCTGCACATCGGCATGATCAGCGGCTTCGCATTTTGGTTGGCGCTAGTTGTGGGTAGGCTCGTTCGGATTGGCAGACTCGTGCCAGCTCAAAAATTCGCCGCATTCTTCGCGCTAGCGACTGCCCTTGGCTATGCGATGCTCGCAGGGTTTAGCTTGCCCACGCAGCGTGCTTTTATCATGATTGCCGTGCTTATCTGCGGCCTCTTTTGGAATGTGCGCTATCAAATTTCCTTTCGGCTTTTGTTAGCGGCGTTCATTGTTCTGCTAGTAAATCCGCTCGCTACTGCCAGCAGTGGTTTCTGGTTGTCGTTCATCGCGGTGGCCGCGCTACTAGCTTTTGCCAGCTCCCCTAAAAGATTTGTAAGTGTCGAACAGGGTGAGGTCTCACTTAGAGAGAGATTGGGTGCGGCTGCTAGGCTTCTCATTCGGCCGCAACTCATCGTTTTCATCGCGCTGGGGGTGCCGTTAATATTTTTTATGCAACAGCTCTCGTTGTTAGCTCCGGTGGTCAATGTCGTCGCCATTCCTGTTGTCGGCCTCTTGATCGTGCCGATCTGTTTTGCGTCCCTGCTTGTTAGCTTCGTGCATGAGCCGACTGCTATTCTGCTGTTCAGTGCTGCGCATGGCCTCATTTCATTGCTCGTTCATTTTATGGAGCTCCTGGTTGCTTGGGGTTCTGGCTATCTTCAGTTGCAGATAGCACAGCCTAACAGTTGGAATGTATTGGCTCTGTTCTTTGCAGTGCTATTGCTGCTGCCTAAGGGGGTGTGCAGAAGAGGGCTCGTTTTCCCGTTGATGCTTTGCGTACTGCCGATACCAGAGCGCCTTAGATCGTCGACGGGTGAGGACAATACCCTACGATTGCATATCGTCGATGTGGGGCAGGGTCTCGCCGTTATCGTTCAGACGCGCCGTCATATTCTTCTTTATGACACGGGTGCGAACCTCAGTCCTGACTTCAATATCGGTTCTGCGGTCGTTGTGCCTGCACTTCGTTCGCTAGGTATACACGCACTCGACGCGGTCGTAGTTAGCCATGGCGACAATGATCATGCTGGAGGGTTGCTCGGCGTTGAACCGAATATCAAAATAGGAAAACTCATAAGTAACCGGAAGGATTTGCCTGCGCAGCTGCCTGTCGAGCTCTGTACCGCCACCGATGATTGGAATTGGGATGGTGTCGAATTTCGCTTCCTGGAGACTGGTCTAGACTATTCCTCGGAGAACAATAACCCCTGCGTCTTGCAAATTCGTTCTCGTGGCGGCAGCGTCTTATTGCCCGGAGATATCGAGAGGAAGGCTGAGGCGCAGCTTGCTAGACACTATGCCGGGGAGCTTGCGAGTGAAGTGCTACTTGCTCCACATCATGGGAGTCGGAGCTCTTCGAGCTATGCCTTTCTCAAGCAGGTTGCGCCTGACTACGTGGTGTTTTCGGCGGGCTACCGGAATAGCTTTGGTCATCCTCACGATCGGGTGGCTGCGCGCTACGGCGAATTTTCTAGTACGGCGTTCACAACCGCAGAGACTGGCATGATTAGCTTCGAATTTGGCAGCGGACTTAGCGCGGAATCTAAAGAGGAAGGAGCCGAAAATGGAAAAATCATCCGGATCAGCGAATTTCGAAAACAAAATACTCGATATTGGCATTAATTAGACCTGCGATTGATGCCGATAAGCCTTATGCCCAGTATTGACAGTCTCTGTAGGCCGTGTACTGGTGGATATGGTAGAGTTATCAATCGATTTTTTGGAGGCAACACGTGGTAGAAATAATTCGGGCTGGCGGATGGCTGATGTTGCCCATTATTCTTTGTTCCATCGTAGCGATAGCTATCGTTATTGAGCGATTCTGGAGCCTGAGCGCTATCCGCATCACGCCTAAATACGTTCTCGCGCAGGTATGGACTTGGTTAAAAAACAATCAGTTAGATTCCAGTAAGCTGCGTGAGCTGCGGCTGTCTTCTCCGCTCGGTCAGATCTTGGCAGCGGGGCTGCTTAGCTCTAAATACGGCAGAGCAGCGATGATCGAGAGTATCGAGCAGGCCGCGGCCCAAGTTATCCATGACATGGAGCGCTACCTGAATACCTTGGGCACGATAGCGGCGATCACTCCGCTGCTCGGCCTATTGGGCACGGTTGTCGGCATGATTCGCGTGTTTAGCGAGATCATGTTGCAGGGCACCGGCAATGCGAATGCGCTAGCTGGAGGCATCTCCGAGGCATTGATATCCACTGCAGCTGGACTCACCGTTGCTATACCTACTTATATCGCCCATCGCCACTTCACGCGAAAGGTCGAATCTCTAGTGCTGACCCTAGAGCAGGAATCGATCAAGCTAGTCGATGCGCTGCACAGTGACCGTAAAGTAGAAGTGAAATAGAAGAGTTAGAGAGAACACAGCAACTTGAAATTTAAACGAGCCAATCGCGAAGAACTCGCCATCAATATGACACCGCTCATAGATGTGGTATTTTTGCTGCTTATCTTCTTTATGGTAACCACGACATTTAGCCGCGAGACACGGCTGCTAGTGAATTTGCCAGGGGCGAATGCGGAGGCTGCAGAGAGTAATCCTGCGCAGATAGAGATTCTAGTCGCCAGAGATGGCAGTTTCTCGATCAATGGCAGGGGGCTGATCAATTCTAGGATCGAGACCCTAGTGCAGGGTTTGGAGATAGAGTCGGGCGGCGATCACAGCTTGCCGATCCTGTTGATTGCCGATGCTGAGGCCACCCATCAATCTGTGGTGACTGCGATGGACGGCATTGGTCAATCTGGATTTACACGACTCAATATTGCCACGCAGCGGCCTCAGCAATCCGAGCAACTTGAACAATCGGGGTCTACCCCAACTGACTTGTTATGAGCGATACAGATCGCAAAATAGGTAAGGAAGAGAGCTGGCGCCTGTACAGGCGGCTATTCAGCTATGTGATGCCGCACCGCATGCTATTCGTCACGGCGATGCTCGGCTATATCATCTTCGCGCTTACCGCGCCCGCCGCGACCTGGTGGCTGGGCTGGACCGTCGACACGATTGCCGCCGAGGAGTATGAGGCGCTGCGAATATTAAGCCCCTTGGCCTTTATCGCTTTGGCGGCCGTACGCGGGCTCGGTGGTTTCATGGGTAGCTACTATCTAGCAGGCATATCCAATCATCTAGTGCACAAGCTACGCTGCGAACTGATCGACCGGCTGATTCGCTTGCCTGCAAGTTACTTCGATAAGAATTCCTCGGGGCGACTGGTCTCTAAACTAACCTACGATGTTATGCAGATTACCGGTGCCGCCAGTAATGCAGTTGCTGTAGTCGTGCGCGAAGGCTTCACTGTGCTTGGGCTGCTCTCCTATCTGATATACATGGACTGGAAGCTCAGTCTTACCTTCCTGATCATCGCGCCTGTCGTCGGCAAGGTCGTCTCGGTAGCATCGAAGAAGTTCCGCCGCTATAGCACACAGATACAAGATTCCATGGGCGATGTGACGCAGATTACGACTGAGACCATCAAGGGCCATCGCGTCATTCGCACATTCAATGCAGAAGACTATGTAAGCAACAGACTGCTTGCCGCGAGCGAGAAGAACCGCGTGCAGAATATGAAGATGGTGCTTACGCGTAGCGCGAGCACACCGCTGATTCAGCTGATAGTCAGTACGGCTATCGCGTCATTAGTTTGGTTCGCTATGTCACCCGAATTCTTCGCCACTAATACGCCAGGCGACTTCGTGGCGTTTCTAAGTGCGGCCGGTTTGCTCGCAAAACCTATCCGCCAGCTCACTCAGATCAACGCCGTGATACAGCGAGGACTTTCCGCCGCGGCCAGCATATTCGAATTGTTAGATGAAGGCATGGAGAAGGACACTGGCGAGCAAGTGTTGGATAGGGCGAAGGGGCGTGTCGAGTTCACGAATGTGAGTTTCTCCTATAAAGAGGGAACGCAGACACTCGCTGATATTAGTTTCGTTGCGCAGCCGGGGCAGACGATCGCGCTGGTTGGAAAGTCTGGCAGCGGCAAGTCCAGCCTCGTCAGCCTCATTACTCGATTCTATGATTTCCAGCAGGGCGAGATAACGCTAGACGGCGTGCCCTTGAAGGATTTGAAGCTGGAGAGCCTGCGTGAAAACATTTCCCTAGTCTCTCAGCAGGTCGTGCTGTTCAATGGCACGGTAGAAGAGAACATAGCCTACGGGGAGGATGTGATCGATCATGAGAAGACGACAAAGGCGGCAAGCGATGCGCACGCGATGGAATTCATCGAACAGTTAGATCTAGGTATGGACACGCCGGTTGGTGACGACGCCGTTCTATTGTCCGGCGGTCAGCGCCAACGCATTGCGATTGCTCGGGCTCTATTGAAAGACGCGCCTATTTTGATTTTCGACGAGGCGACCTCGGCGCTAGACTCTGAATCGGAGATGCGCATTCAGGAGGCTCTGGATACCCTGCGCCGAGGAAGGACTACATTCGTTATAGCTCACAGGTTGTCGACAATCGAGAACGCCGATTTGATCTTAGTCATGGAGCAGGGAAAGATAATAGAATCAGGTACCCACGAGGAATTGCTTGCCAAGCAGGCGAACTACTCAAGACTTCACGCGAAACAGTTCTCGGAGAATGCTGCGGCAACAGCTGAATGAGTTTTCTAGAAAATGCATGGCATAAAAGAGCAGGGTGGCTGATTTTGTTGTGGCCAGTCTCTGTCTTGTTTCAGGCGCTAACAATAATTCGCCGGGCAACTCAGCAGTTAAAAGAACGTCCAGCCGATCTAACAGCCCCTGTCATTGTCATCGGAAACATCTCACTCGGCGGTACAGGGAAGACACCCTTGCTGATCACACTCTCTCAAGAATTACAGAAGCAGGGCTTCAAGCCCGGCATTATCAGTCGCGGTTATGGCGGAGACGCTCCAAGCTATCCTCTCGCGGTCCATGCTGACAGCGATGTTCACGAATCCGGTGACGAGGCATTTCTTATCGCAGAAAAAACTGGCTGCCCCGTGTATGTCGATCCGGACCGCAGTGCAGCGCTGTATGCACTGCTTCATCACGAAGATGTGGATGTGGTGTTGAGTGATGATGGCTTGCAGCACTATAAGTTGTATCGCGACCTAGAGGTCGTGGTCGTAGATGGCCAACGGTTGTTCTCCAATGGTTTCTGCATGCCTGCAGGCCCACTTAGGGAATCGATGACACGTCTGAATGAGGTTCAATACATCGTTGTAAATGGCGAGCCTGCAAGAGAAATCCCACAATTGGCGAGCGCGAGCACGATGCAATTAGAACCGCGCTCCCTCGTCAATATGGTTAGCGGCGAGAAGCGACCTTTCTCAGGCGCTCCCTTTAACATGGATAATAAGCTGCAGGCAGTTTCCGCACTTGGCAATCCACAGCGTTTCTACGCCTTATTGGAGCGCTTGCCCTATCAGGTAGAGACCTTCAGTTTTCCCGATCATCACAAATTCACCGCCGCCGATTTCGAGCAGCAGGGCATTGATACGCATCAACCTGTCGTAATGACAGAGAAGGATGCGGTAAAATGTCGGCAGTTCGCCAAAAACAATTTTTGGTATCTATCGGTTGAAGTAAGTCTAGAGAGTCAATTTTTCGAGCGTCTCATCGAGGACATTCGGCAAATCACTTCTCTTTAGAAGCAATCCTTTAGACTAAAAGCTGTAGCTGGTTTGTTACCTTCGCCTTGGCGAAGAACCAGGAGTTTCTATGCTAGACCAAAAACTTTTAACTATCCTTGCTTGTCCTTTGTGCAAGGGTGAATTGCAATACGATCACCTAGCGAAAGAATTGATCTGCTTGGCTGATGCCTTGGCATACCCAATTCGAGACGATGTGCCGGTGATGCTCAGCAATGAGGCGAGGCAGCTATCCCCCGAAGAATGTGAGAAGGTCCGATGAGTTTCAGCGTCGTCATCCCAGCCCGTTACGCATCGACCCGCCTGCCTGGTAAGCCGCTTTTAGACATCTGCGGCAAGCCGATGCTGCAACACACCTACGAGCGCGCACTAGGGAGTAAGGCGGATAGAGTCATTATCGCTACCGACGACGTGCGCATTCAAGAAGCGGCGCTGGGATTCGGCGCATTGGTGTGCATGACCTCTAGCACTCATGTATCCGGCACCGACCGAATTCAGGAGGTCAGTGCCCAGTTGCAGATGCTTACATCCGACCTAGTGGTCAATGTGCAGGCGGATGAACCACTGATCCCTCCTAGTGTAATCAACCAGGTAGCGGAAAATCTTCAACAAGACTATAAGGTTGGCATCGCTACGCTCTGTGAGACGATTACCGACAAGGAAGAGATCAGTGATTCGAATAGTGTAAAGGTGGTGATCGATAGTCAGGGCCGCGCTCTGTACTTCAGCCGCGCCACGATCCCCTGGCAGGGCAGCGCTTCGGCAAAGAACTGCTACCGCCACATTGGCATCTACGCTTATCGAGTTGCGGTACTCAATCAGTTCGTCGAGTGGCCCGTGTGTGAGCTAGAGGTGACCGAGAAGCTAGAACAGCTGCGGGCGCTGTACAACGGCGTCGGCATTCACGTGGCCGTATCCAGCGAGAGCATTCCTCCGGGGGTCGATACCGAGAGAGATTTGGAGCTGGTGCGCGCTCATATCAATGCTGGCAAGGCTTAGGACTCGCGAACTTGTCGATGAACGCTAACTCGAATGCAGTACACCAAAGCCCCAAGGTAAGAGTCTTAATGGTTTGTCTTGGTAATATCTGCCGCTCCCCCACGGCTCATGGTGTACTAGAAAAGCTAATACAAAATAAAGGCTTAACTGACAGTATTGAAGTCGAGTCTGCCGGCACCAGTACTTATCACCTAGGCGATCACCCAGATCCTAGATCGATCGCTGCAGCACGGCGTCGAGGCTATAGTCTCGAACAACAGGTCGCCAGACAGGTGAGCCCTAATGACTTTGAGGAATTCGACTATGTGTTGGCTATGGACATAGATAATCTGCATCACCTGGTCAGTGTCGCTCCTGGGAGCAGCAAGGCGAAGGTGCAATTGCTGCTCGACTACTCGGCTGGCGCGACAGAATCGGTGCCAGACCCTTACTTCGGTGAAGATGGACAGGGCTTCGAGAAGGTACTAGATCTAGTCGAGGACGCCTGTGGTCGTTTGCTGGAGCAGCTACAACTAGAGCTGTCCATTTCAGAGACGGAGCTATAACCGTGGCGCTTGAGATACAGGAACAGGTCGACCTACGGCCCTACAACAGTTTTGGCGTAAGTCAGATAGCCGCGTACTTCGCGGATATCCAGGATCCTGCGGATCTGCGGCAGGCACGTGAATTTGCTGCATCGAAGCGTCTGTCGGTGTTGGTTCTAGGCCAGGGCAGTAATACCTTGTTTATAAATGACTACCCAGGTCTGATTCTGTACATGAACAACCGCGGCAGGGAAATACTGCCAGGCGCAGGCATGTTGCGAGCCGCCGCTGGAGAGAACTGGCATGAACTTGTTATTTTTTGCTTGCAGAATTCTCTGTATGGCATTGAAAACTTAGCGCTTATTCCCGGTACAGTCGGCGCCGCGCCAATCCAGAATATCGGAGCTTACGGAGTAGAGCTGGATCAGTTCTTCGTGGAATTAGAGGCCTTCGACTTAAAGACTGGCGAGATCCGGCACATGAGTAAGGCGGATTGTCAGTTTGCTTACCGCGATAGCATCTTTAAGCAGGATCCGGGGCGGAAGTTGGTCGTACTCTCTGTGACGCTGCAGCTCGCCTTAGAGCCTGCGCTAGAGCTTGGCTATGCCGGTCTGACGGATGCGCTTGTAGGGCGGGAGGTAACGCCACAGAGCGTTTTCGATGCAGTCTGTGCTATCCGCAGCAGCAAGCTGCCTGACCCTAAGCAGGTTGGCAATGCGGGGAGCTTCTTCAAGAACCCGGTGATCTCTCGTTCGAAGTTGGCGAGCCTGCGCGAATCGTATCCGCAGCTGCCAGCCTGGGATACCGAGGATGCCGATTTAGTGAAGGTGCCGGCCGCTTGGTTACTCGATCAGAAGGGCTGGAAGGGCAGGCAGCGCGGAGGCGCGGCGGTGCATGAGGATCATGCCCTGGTGTTGGTGAATCGAGATAATGCATCGGGTGAGGATGTTGTTCTGCTCGCGCAAGATATGAGTAGCTCGATATTGCAGGGCTTCGGTATAACACTGCAGACCGAAGTCCGGATCATTTAGCCCCATTATGTAACTGAACAAAACTCGAGCCTACTCGGCGCGCTTCCAGTGCCAATCTCGAGAAGTGTGAACCAGTTCCCGTTTTGCGCTCTCTAATTTGTGCCCCATTTCACACTATGTTACTAATCCCACATTGTAAGGAATGTTGTGGGAATCTTCCCAGTAACACCCTCGATTTCTAGTCCCGACTCTCTTGAAGGAAGCTAACTGTGCAAAATTCTCCGCTTAAGAAAATATCGATTCTCCTGGTTGACGATCATGAGCTGGTTCTAGAGGGGATTGCCCGTCTTCTGAATGACGCGCCGGATATGGTTGTTATCGGACAGCTGAGTAGCGGCGAAGAAATTCTAGAGTATCTCTCACATTCTTCCTCTAACACTCTGAATTCTGAGAGTAATATCTATCAATCCCCAGACATAATCCTGCTGGATGCGCGCATGCTAGGCCTAGGTGGTATCGAGGCGACTCGCGCGATCCTGCAACAGTCCCCGGCAACTAGAGTGGTAGCGATGTCTAGCGTAGCTAGCGGCGTCATACCCTCGCAGATGCTGCGTTCTGGGGCAAAGGGCTTCATCACCAAGAGCGTGTCCGTAGAGGAGCTGTTGAAGGCCGTTCGCGTGGTGAACGAGGGTGATCACTATGTCACACCAAGCGTGGCTACCCGCTTCGCAGTAGACCCTTTTAGCGATGATGGCGACGGAGGCCTGTTCGATAAGCTCTCCCGCAGGGAGCTACAGATCGCACAGATGCTGACCGACGGCAAGAAGGTCAGTCAGATTGCGATCTATTTAGAACTAAGCCCAAAGACGGTCTACAGCTATCGCTACCGCATCTTCGAGAAGCTAGGCATCCGTAGCGATGTAGAGCTCACGATACTCGCGGTTAAGCACGGCCTGGCCGACGATACGCGTTAGTATGATGACCTACCGAGCTTTGATTCCATCACCGGCTAAGGTAGGCGCTTGAATCGATGCAGATCTAACACATCGCTGCGCGTAGCTTTCTTCGAGCAATCAAATACTTTGCCGGCAATGCTAATCCCGCTGTTGAGACTGCAGGCGGCATCGGCTAACCTGCCTACAATCCCAGTCAACCGGCGCCAAAGCCGCTAACCGCGTAGTTATAGCAGGATCATGTCCGCAGAAGTCAGCAAGCCATTCGACCACAAACACTTCCTCGCGCATCTCAGTAGCCGCCCCGGCGTCTATCGCATGCTGAATGAGGCCGGTGAGGTGATCTATGTGGGTAAGGCGCGCAACCTGAAGAACAGGGTGGGCAGCTACTTCAGGGCATCTGGGTTGAACAGCAAGACGCTGGCTATGGTCAGTAAGATCCAAAATATCGAGATTACTGTCACCAACAGCGAGACCGAGGCGCTGCTCTTAGAGCAGACGTTGATCAAGAGCTATCGGCCGACCTACAATATTCAGATGCGGGACGATAAGTCCTATCCCTACATCCTGCTGACCAGCAAGGATGACTATCCAAGGTTGGGCTTCTATCGCGGCAGTCGTAAGCGAGCGGGGCGTTTCTTCGGCCCCTATCCTAGTGCTAACGCGACTCGCGAGACTCTTCAAGTGTTACAGAAGGTATTCAAGGTAAGGCAGTGCCAGGACAGCTATTTTAATAACCGTTCTAGGCCTTGCTTGCAGTATCAGATAGACCGCTGCACGGCTCCTTGCGTGAAGGCCATCAGCACCGAGGACTATGCGAAGGACGTGCACTACTCGACCCTGTTCCTGCAGGGCAAGAGTAATGACCTGGTCAAGGAGCTAACCGCGAATATGGAGGCGGCGGCGGCGAAGGAAGATTTCGAGCGAGCGGCGGTGCTACGCGACCAGATAATGGGTCTTAGGCGCATGCAGGAAGATCAGATCGTCGCCAACCAGGGTGACGATGCGGATGTAGTGGCTGCTGAGATCCTGCAGTCCTATGTATGCGTGCACGTCATCTATATTCGCGCAGGACGAATCATCGGTAGCAAGAATTTCTATCCACGCTTCAAGCTAGCGGACGACGTAGGTGAACTGCTCTCAGCCTTCCTATCCCAGTCCTACCTAGGCGATGACAAGGCGGCAAGTATCCCGGCTGAGCTTATAGTGCCTACTGTGCTCGATGATGCAGAGGGGCTGCAAGAAGCCTTGACCTACGTGGCCGGACGTAAAGTGAAGCTTTCGATGCGGGTGCGCGGGCATCGCGCGAAATGGCTGCAGCTGGCGGTGACGAATGCCCGTGAATCGCTACATGCCTATGTTAGTAATAAACAAAATATATATAAACGTTTCATTCAGTTACAGGATTCTCTTAATCTTGAATCTATTCCAAATCGTATTGAATGCTTCGACATCAGTCATACTTCGGGTGAAGGAACCGTAGGCTCCTGCGTCGTCTTCGACGAGAACGGCGCTGTGAAGAGCGACTACCGCCGCTTCAATATCAAAGGAATAACCGGTGGCGACGACTACGCCGCCATGGAGCAGGTGCTAGATCGGCGCTTCGCGCGGCTTGCCAAGGGTGAGGGAAAGATCCCAGACATCCTGCTTATCGACGGCGGCAAGGGTCAGCTCACCCAGGCGAAGAAGATCATGGAGAAGTTTCAGCTGCAGGAGATTCAGCTGCTAGGCATCGCCAAGGGCATAAGCCGGCGCGCGGGACAGGAGACGCTGTTCCTGCTCAAAGATGAGCGTTTCAAGGAGATCGTCATACCGACTGAGTCTGGCGCATTACATCTGCTGCAACAGGTAAGAGACGAGGCCCATCGCTTCGCCATCACCGGTCACAGAGCTAGACGCGCCAAGGCGCGTAAGCAATCAACGCTAGAGGAGATATCGGGGTTAGGGCCGAAACGCAGGCGCGAGCTGCTGCGCTACTTCGGCGGGCATCAGGAGATCAATAAGGCGAGTGAGTCAGAAATTGCGAAAGTTACTGGGATAAGCAAGAAGTTGGCCGAAAACATATATGAATACTTACATAATAGTTAATCCCACTAACTTCAAAGTTACCCAAAAATGTCTGGATGTTAGCTCGTATTTACTGCTCTTTTATAGTACAACTCTCTGTAAATAAAGAATAAAATATTTAGAATGCTACACACGGCGACGAAGGATAAATAAGAAACTAATATGAACTGGGCAAATATTGCTACGACTAGTCGAGTCGTCCTCATTCCGGTGGTTATCTATTGCTACCACCTAGACACGCAATCAAGTCATCTACTAGCGGCGATCCTGTTTTCGATCGCGAGCCTGACCGACTGGCTAGATGGCTTTCTTGCGCGAAAACTCAACCAGAGTTCTGAATTCGGGGCCTTCTTGGATCCTGTTGCGGATAAGTTACTAGTCGCGATCATACTCATCATGCTGATCTCTATCTATCCGGCGCTGCTATTGGCCGGCAGCATCATCATCGCCCGCGAAATCTTGGTATCTGCGCTACGTGAATGGATGGCGTCGAAAGGACTAAGAGACAAGGTAGCGGTCAAATTTTCAGGCAAGCTCAAGACGACGGTACAGATGCTCGCCATCATCACACTCCTGTTGGCTAATCCAAGCCTACCGGAATGGGTGCTAATGTTGGGCTACGGCCTAATTTATCTGGCAGCAGTGCTAAGTATTAGCTCAGGAATGCAGTATTTTCGAGCAGGCTGGAGCGAACTGCAGTCAAACTCATAAGAAATGCTAGAAAGCCGCGAGTTCAGCTTGACTTGGGGCACTTAGGCATTAGAATAAGCGCCTCTTTCGGGTAGCGGTCTCAGCAAGCGTACTTCCTAGCTTTGCAGGCCATACTCAAGAGTGATTGTTACTTCAAAGCGCGGGAATAGCTCAGCTGGTAGAGCACGACCTTGCCAAGGTCGGGGTCGCGAGTTCGAATCTCGTTTCCCGCTCCAATTTTGGCCACTTCTAGACACAAGAACCTGAGAATATCTCTATAAATTTCATAGAGATAAAATACCTTCTTCTTGCCTGTTATAAAAACACTCCGAACACACTAGCTTTGCCTGCATACGGCTAAAAGCCGTACACTGATTCTCTATCGAACTGGGTGGCCCCATTCTGCGTAGAGTTCTAGGCAGGCTAGGTCTAACAGATAGCCTTTTGATGAATTATTGACCAAGGGAGCTAATCAGACTAGCTATGAGCGATCTCTATAACGGCGATGACGAATGGAATTAAATGGAAAACCTCAGTAATGGCATAGGCTTAGTGCTTAAACCTCGATTGAATAATGTAGGTGGCCTCAGTGTAAGGCGAGCACTGCCCTCAAGACAGCAGCGCAAGGTAGGTCCGTGGATATTCTTCGACCACGCCGGTCCCTGGCACTTCGCTGCAGGCGAAGGCGTCGATGTAAAACCTCATCCCCACATCAATCTAGCCACAGTCACCTATATGTTCGAGGGGCAGTTCCTGCATCGCGATTCGATAGGTAGCGTCGTAATGATTCGTAATTGAACTGAGTTCAATTCTTCACCCCTTCGGGGCAGCATTCGGCTGTCTGCGCCGCTGCGCGGCTTTCAAACCCGGCGACATCAACCTGATGGTAGCGGGAAGAGGCATAGTCCACTCGGAACGCACACCACCAGAAATATGCAAGGCCGCACATAGCCTACACGCGCTGCAGCTCTGGCTGGCTCTACCGGAGGTGGACGAGGAAATTGATCCAGCTTTTTATCATTATCCATCCGCTGAACTCCCAACGGCAGAGATCGACGGCGTCAGCGTAAGAGCGATGATGGGCTCGGCCTATTGCTTGAGATCAGCAGTAAAGACCTTCGCCGAGACATTCTATATAGAAGCGCACCTCAAAGCAGGCCAGCGCCTAACACTGCCCAGTTGTGAAGAATGCGCCATCTATATGGCCAAAGGCGAGGTCACTAGTAACGACACGCCAATAGAAGAGTTCACCATGGCGATACTAGATCAGAGCGAGGACTTCACCGTTGAAGCTACCACCGACGCCAGGCTAGCCTTTATAGGTGGCGAGAAACTCAGCAAACGTTTCCGGCGACAAGGAGCGCATTAAGAAGGCGAGAGCGGATTGGAAGGAAGGGCGCTTCGACAAAGTACCGAAAGATGATGAGGAGCTCACTCCATTACCCTGATACAAAAGGACTAATTAGTATTAGTCAAAGCCTAAAGTGACGCATGAAACGGACGAAGGCAGGGTAATAGGGCGGTCATACAGCCAAAGGCTGCCCCGAAGGGGTGAGGGATTGAGCTTAGCTCAATACCGAATCATTCCGACACTCTCTAAGCCCTATTCCGAACTCTAATAAATTTTTGTACTTTTACCCAATCAACCCATGCCCAAACGCCCGAGTTTTGGTATAGTGCGCGCTCTTTTGCAAGGCATGAAATGAATATAGGCTGGATGGCAGAGTGGTCATGCAGCGGACTGCAACTCCGTTAACGCCGGTTCGATTCCGACTCCAGCCTCCATTTCGATCTAAATCCTGCAAAGCCACCCCAAGAATACTCCCCGGGTGGTGCTGTAGAAGCGAAAGGCTGATGTGAACCATCAGTAGATTGGATACGTTCAATCGGTAGCAAGACCATCCCTTTAAATGCCCGGATGGCGAAATTGGTAGACGCAAGGGACTTAAAATCCCTCGCTTGAAAGAGCGTGCCGGTTCGATTCCGGCTCCGGGCACCATATAAATCAACGGTTACGCGCCAGCTCTATTTCCTGCTAGACTCAAAAACTTTACTAGACTACCTATAGACTACCGAGGTGACGTTATGTTTACTCGTGACAAGCAATTACCAGGGCTTTACCGTAAAAAGGGGGCCACAGGCAGTGTTTGGGTAGTTAGGGCGAAGCAACGGGGAGCTAACGTGCCCGTTACTGTCACGCTAGGTCGCACCGACGTTATCAAGGCTTCTGCGGCTCGCCGACAAGCAATAGAGAAGTTAGCCCAGCTTGCTGCAGGCATTAACCCCAATGTTGAAGCGAAGAAGCATAGGGAAATCCAACAAGAGCTAGGAGTTACGCTTGCAGAAGCGCTTGATGCCTACCTAAGCCTACGTGACTTAGCACCTTCGACTGTTAAGTCTTATCGGCAAGTAGTCGGGAGGTGCTTTGATGGGTGGATGAAACGGCCAATACGGGAGATCAGCAGGGCTGAGGTCGTTAAGAAGTACCAGTCGATACAAGAAGGCATTGCTAAGCGCAGCATACAGCCGGAGAAGGCGAACCCCCGAGGGCTTGCCGATGCGCAGAAGGCTATGCGCTACTTATCGGCGATCATGAATAGTTATACTAACGACACGCATATGGGAAGCCCCATCCTCCCTGATGGTAATCCTGTACAGGTTCTAAAAGATAAAAGGGCAAGGAAGCAGCTCAAGCCTAGGAAGCAGTTCCTCCAAAAGAGCGAGAGGAGGGCGTTGTTTGAGGAGCTATCTACAGTGGATCATCCTGAGTACAAAGGAAATCTTAAGCCCTCGCAAGCTGATTTCGTTCTGCTATTGATGATTACAGGCCTTCGATTAGATGAGGCTAGGTTGTTGAAGTGGGAGAATATCACCGACACCACCTATACCATCACGGATACCAAGAACGGGGAAGATCATACGCTTCCAATAACGTCGGCAGTAGGGAAGCTGTTTGAGAGGAGTAAGAGCGAATCTCCGTACCTCTTTCCTGGCAAAGGTGATGCAGCAGCTTCAAT
>Ga0307995_1000582_pt1 | contig 24843 bp, 24 predicted proteins | sample EllFjometagen262_FD_203132 | JGI IMG/M metagenome (GOLD analysis project Ga0307995, IMG submission 203132) | Marine microbial communities from Ellis Fjord, Antarctic Ocean - #262 | ecosystem: Environmental > Aquatic > Marine > Unclassified | place: Southern Ocean | collected 2014-11-02 | reverse complement strand
CTGATTTTAAAACATCGCAAACCCCATTAACGAGACCTGCGTAAACATCGAGACCTTCGTTATTAATGACCTGTTGGGTGGTTTGTTTGATTTTGCGATCTTCACAAACACTCCACACACCCGCTTGGTTCCACAGCCAAGTCTGATTTTTTGTATGCAGCACATTGTCTCTGCCGATCTCAGATATAGTTTTTTTTGCAAGGTCCAATTGGTCTGGGTCAGGTTTGGCATCATATAGCTCTGATCGCTGCTTGCGAATGGCTGTTAAATTAACCCCAGTGGCGTCCTTCAGCCTTTGGTCAATCGTTTCTCGCTTAATCGCCGACAAACCTTTGCTTTCATCAATTATGCCTTCTATGCCTTCTATGCCTTCAATATCGCCTTCATATGATGCTTGGATTGCTTCTAGAAGCTCTTCAAAACTACGCGGAGGCGCAAAGTCTTTGTTCTTTGCACCATCAATCATTCCCTGAATTTCATGGCGTGTCTCTTCATGCGTGTGCCCCGGCAATATATGCGCGGCAGCAAGCACATGGATTTCCTCATCAGTATTCCCTTTTGCAACCCAGCTGCCAGTTAACCTCAACATATTGTCATGCCAATGGTCGTCTGAAAGGGCCGCTTTGGAAGCTAAATTCCGATCCAATTTTTGAATTGGTTCTGATGGATTGTGGGTAGCCACCTTAAGTGGTTCTAGGATTTTATCCCAATCTTCAATTCGATCTAATGGCATCAGCTAATACCCACCGTCATAGTCACCAGTTCAGGGACATATTTTTTGATCTGCTTTGCGGTGCAAGGATAGCTGACAGTGCCCGGCAAGCGCATAATTCGAGACGGGTTGATTACTCTTTTGTCTGTTTTGAAGTCAATGGCTATTCGCTTTTGCGTTGCCTCCCAAAGCTTAAGGTCATGACAAGGTTCAGCAAAACGCCAATAAGCATGACGACGTTCGTGAGGAACGGTGCCGGTAATCACGACTATATCTGGCTCACACAATTGACTGAGCTTAATAATGCCTGCGAGACCAGCTTCGTCGTCGGCGTCTGCGAAGCTGTAGTGCGCCCAGAGTATGTCAGTGTCCTTCGCCCCTTTACCAGTTGCAATCATTGCTTCAGGATTTATCGGGTTGATCATCATGTAGACGTTCAGTTTGGTGGCGTTCATTTGCAGAGCAAAATCGACACCTTCAGCTACAGCTTCCAACGTGAAGATTTGCGTTATGGTTGTTCTATGCTCTCCCAAACAGCGTATTTCAAACTTCCCACACTGTTCAGCGAACTGACGCCAATCTTTGGTGATTTCAGTAATAAATTGTTCAATGATTTCCTTGTCAGAGCAAGGTTGATTATTAGTCACTTTGACCACCTCTTACTTGAGGCGCATGGACGTTTAGGGTATAATAAATGGGTAACTTACCATTACATGTCACTACTAGCCCACGGTCATTGCGCCGTGGGTTTTACTTTGAGTTCTCTAATTCGGGGTTTTCAGCTTGGGCTATCAACCAGTCATCAATAGTGGATTCGAACCAACCGGCGGCTCTCCCACCTTGAATTAGTTTAAAGGGAGGTGGAAATTTACCCTTTGCTATTAATTCGTAAATTGTAGATGGCTGGAACCCTACTTTAGAGGGTAGTTCCTTCATTCTTATTATACGGTTTTGTTTATTTATGATTTCCATTTTGACCAACTCCTTTCATAGCTTAATAGCTTTGAAGGGATAGTAGGTTTTTGATAGGACCCTGTCGAAGGACTTAAATCATTATTTTAATCCGATTTTATATCAAATAACATTTCCGTATTATCTTTTTCGTCATTCCATTGTCTTATAAGGGATTTGTTCGAGGGAAGATTGCGCCAGTCAGATGTAAATTCTTCTATCGCCGCTTTTGCCGTCATTCCTAATCCTCCCTCGTTTATTGGCGTTGTAGCGTGCTTTATCAGTGGCCAAAGCAACGTTTTATTAAACTTTGTGACCCTATCATATTCGCTTTTTCTTTCGCCTTTCTTTGCTTTGACGCCCAAAGCGGCTTCTGCATCCTCACCGTCATAGATTTTAGTTAACGCTTTTACTAAAAATTCTTTATCTTGAGGGCTTAACTGTATGTCGTCAGCTACTTGATCAGCTATTTTTTTTAATCTTGCTTGGCCTTTTCTTACGCTCACCTTCTTACTCCTCAGAATGCAGGTTATGAGTAATCATATCACTCCAAGCGACCATCAGTGCTCTGCGTCTTTCCAACTGATCCCCGCGTCTATAGGCTGCCTCAGCTTTATTCTTGATGGAATGGGCTAGCGCTAATTCAATTGTTTCATTCGAGAACTCATGGGCTTCCTCTGCGGCCCAATCCCTAAACGTACTGCGGAACCCATGTGGTGTATATGGTCCAAAATCAATCTTCCTCATAAGAGCAAGCATGGCGCCATCACTTAACCCTGTCGCAGGTTTCCATCCAGGAAACACAAACTCGTCCGGGTTTCGATTGGACTTTATGCCATTTAAGATTTCTAGGGCACGATTGCAGAGTGGCACCCGATGTTCCTTGCCTGCTTTCATACGATCGGCTGGGATGATCCATACTTGACTAGAGAGATCAATCTCTCCCCATCTCGCACCACGGACCTCGCCTGTACGACCTGCAGTCAAGATCATAAATTCCAGAGCTAAAGCTGAGCTTCCCTCGCGTTTTCTGAGTTTTTTAGTGAACGAGCCAATTTGTTTGTATGGAACTGCAGCATGATGTTTAACTCGTGTGACTTTCGCTGTTTTTGGGAGAATTTTATCAAGGTGACCACGTAAGCGGGCAGGGTTCTCACCCTCGACATACTTCCGTGCATGCGCCCAATCCCAGACAGTTTCGATACGCTGTCTCACTCGGCTAGCAGTCTCAGCCTTGGATACCCAAATTGGTTCAATAGCTTTTAAGATCAGATCCGTATCTAAATCTGAAACGGATAGCTTTCCAAATACTGGGTAAGCATATGCGCTAAGGGTATTGGACCATTGTTGCGCATGTTTTGAATTTTTCCATTCTGGCTTTTTGCTGGTAATACATCTTTCTGCAGCTTCTTGGAAGGTTATTGAACGGGCCTGGTGCAATTGCCTTTCTCGTTTAATTTGCCCCCGCTCTTGTAATGGATCTAACCCGCTGAGCAGCTGCCTACGGCATTCTGAGGCCATATCGCGTGCAGCTGCTAGTGAGACAATATTAAGCGACCCTAGGCCCATCTCGCGTTGTTTAGCGGTAATTGGCGATTTATAACGGAACAGCCAAGACTTTGTACCGCTTTTAGCTACTTGCAAATAAAGACCGCGATCACAGCGGTGGTAACCGATTTCAGTTACTGTCTCTACGCTTCGTGCTGATTTCAAAAAAGCCATGTCAATCTATCTCTACCCACAACGCTACCCACAACAAAGTAACATATTATAGCAGATCTTAATAGGTCTGTTAAGGTATAAAGTGCATAAAATATGCTATTTTAACCAATTAAATAAGAGATTATCGTATTTATACAGATATTGGTACGGCGGACTGTCTGTCCGCCATTTACTGAACTTAAGATGCTGTTTTAAATACATAATTAGTATTGATATTTTTTACAACTATCTACCAGACTATCAAAAATAATTTAATATCTATTACCCACAACGCTACCCACAACAAGATAACAGATTAAAACGGAGCTATCAGCTTGGTTTGGTACACCCAGCGGTGCCACAGCCATCGTTGGGAGCCACTTGTTGAATTACGATCATTCCGGCAATCACAGCGATTTTGAACCATAAGAATAAAATTAAGCATTGACTAAATATTGCATCTATGTTTAATCAATGAAACGACATTTCGCTGGGTGAAATGTTACAAAAAAAGTTGATAGTCACAAAAGTGAATATTTGCTAAATTGGGAAAAAAAAGGGAGAAATTTAAATGAATAAAGAAAAGAGAAGCCTGTCGCTTGCAGCCAGTATTGTTGCTAGCAGTCTTTTATTAACGGCGCCTGCTTTCGCAGACGGTGAAGTGGTTTTTGCGTCTTGGGGAGGTTCATTTCAGGATGCATTACGTTCATCTATGCTTGAACCTGCGGCTAAAGCGTTAAATATTACAGTGAAAGAAGATACAACTAATGGTATTCAAGATGTGCGTGCTCAGATCACAGCTGGTGCTGTTGCTTGGGATGTTACCGAGCAGGATTTACCTTCATGTGAGACACTCAGTCGAGAAGGTAGTCTGGAACCAATTGATTACTCTATTGTTGACACAACGGGCATTCCTAAAGAATTGATACATGAAAATTATATTGGTTTTATCAATTTTACTAAGGTAATCGCTTATAATAAAGCTGTTTTTGGGGATAATGGTCCTTCAAATTGGGCAGAGTTCTGGGATTTGGAAAACTTCCCAGGTAAACGGGGTATGCATGGTAAGGTTAATTATAATCTTGAAGCAGCTCTGATGGCTGATGGTGTGCCGATGAAAGATGTTTACGATACACTCGCTACGGACGAGGGTGTTAAACGTGCGTGGGCTAAATTAGGGGAAATAGCTCCAGAAGTTACAGTATGGTATCGTGGTGGATCGCAATCTGCACAATTGCTGCGTGATGGTGAGGTAGATGTTATTCATATGGGCCATAACCGTGTTGAAAGTGTAATCGCATCAGGAATAGATGTTGCCTATGCTTTTGATGGCGGTACAATGGACATAGATTGTCTACTTGTGCCAAAAGGTGCGCCTAATGTAGAAAATGCTATGCGCCTGATTAATGAAGTGCTTAGCGCTGAGTCACAGGCAAGGCTTGCTGTTACGATGCCATTAGGCCCAGTAAATGCTGGTGCTTTTGGCACTGGAATTATCTCAGAAGAGATGGCTGTGAAAGTAAATACCCATCCTGCAAACTATGACAAACAATTATTAGTTGATCCAAATTTTTATATTGGTCAGTTGGGTGAATTAACTGAAGAGTTTGATACACTAATACAACAATAAAAAGTTTGGCGCGGCTAATATAAAGCCGCGCCAATATTACTATGAAAGGATAAATTATGTCCTCAAGCAAATCTTTACCCATCGACATCTCTAACCTGTCCAAATCTTATGGACTAGTCAAAGCGCTGGATGATGTTTCACTAAACATTTCTGCTGGGGAATTCCTAACGCTCTTGGGCCCATCGGGATCCGGTAAGACAACTCTTTTGATGGCACTTGCGGGTTTTGTTAGGCCAAATAGTGGATCAATTCGGTTCGGTGGACAGGAAGTAATTGCAACACCACCACATGAACGTGGACTTGGTATGGTTTTTCAAAGTTATGCTTTGTTTCCATTCATGACTGTTGCTGAAAATGTGGCCTATCCACTCAAAGTACGTGGAGTTTCCAAAAGTGACCAAAAGATACGTGCTGAACGCGCACTAGAAACTGTACAGCTTGGTGAATATGGGGATAGGAGAATTACTCAATTATCTGGCGGTCAACAACAACGTGTGGCTTTGGCTCGCGCAATGGTTTTTGAGCCGCAAATTATTCTTATGGATGAGCCACTTTCAGCACTCGACAAGAAGTTACGCGAACATATGCAGATAGAATTAAAAGCGCTTCACCAAAAACTAGATGCAACAGTAGTGTATGTCACACATGATCAGCGAGAAGCCTTGACCATGTCAGATCGTATTGCAGTTGTTAATCACGGCCGGATAGAGCAGATTGATACTCCTGAAAAACTTTATCGTCAGCCTAAAAGTTTTTTTGTGGCAGATTTTATTGGTGAGTCAGTTTCGGTTCCAATTGATGTGGACAACAATTCAGCAAAACTTAATGGGCGTAAAATAATTTCTAATCAATCGATTATACAGGGCAGTGGCAAGCATCATTTGGTAATTAGGCCTGAACTCTTGGAGGTCATTTCTGGTGCAGTACCTAAAAAATCAAATGATTTATCTGGGAAAGTCCATGACATAATTTATCAAGGTGACAGTGTTCTAGTAATTGTTCAAAATAAATATTTTGGACTGATTAATGTACGTGTACCTGCAAATCGCGCTGGGCAAACGGGCTTACCCTCTAGAGGGGAACGGATTGGTCTAGCATTACATCCTGAAGATACAATTATCGTACCGGAGCATCTATTATGAGCACCGTTGATACAAAATTTATTGATCAATCAACTCAGAATATAAACATTCTTAAATCTGAAGAACGCCGGGAAACCATAACTATTTTTGGACTATCATTACCTGCGGTTCTGACAATTCTAATCGTCGTTTTTTTGCCAATTTTTTGGTTGTCTTCACTGTCATTTTATAATGCCGCAGGGGAGTTGAGCATGGAAAACTATACGCGTATATTTAATAGTGCGTTGTATCGACGAACTTTTGTAGTCACTTTTCAGATCAGTATTTCTGTTACAGTAATTTGTGTCTTACTTGGTTACCCATTATGTTATTGGTTATGCAAATTTCCGGACCGTACTGCTGGCGTTTTAATGGTTTTTGTACTGGTTCCTTTCTGGACTTCAGTTCTTGTACGCACCTACGCCTGGCTTGTGCTTTTACAGCGAAATGGCATTATTAATTCATCACTAATGTCCCTCGGAGTGATTGATGAGCCATTACAGTTGGCACACAACCTTACCGGATCAATCATTGGCATGGTTCATATCATGTTACCTTTTCTAATTTTACCACTATACGCTACAATGCGTGGTATCGATACTGACCTTGTTAGGGCAGCTTTGGGGCTTGGTTCAAGTCCACGTGGAGCATTCTGGCGAGTTTTTTTTCCTATGTCACTACCAGGCCTATTTGCGGGCATTGTGCTCGTATTTATACTCTCACTTGGCTTTTTCGTAACCCCAGCTTTGCTTGGAGGTGGAAGGGTCCAGATGCTTGCGCAACGTATTGAAAGTACAATTACAGTTTATTCCAATTGGGGGGCCGCATCGGCCTTGGGCGTTGTTCTATTACTTCTTGCATTGGTAATGATTTGGCTGATGAACCGTGTATTTAGTCTTGATAAATTATTTATGCGATGAGGAGCTGAAAATGGAACAAATAGAACAACGTAAAATTGATGGTTTATGGTTGACTGTAGTTGGCATTGCAGTGTTATTCTTTTTAATCTTGCCCACCCTTATAGTGATCCCGATGTCTTTCTCAGGGGCTTCATTTTTAGAGTTTCCACCAACCTCGTTCTCGTTTCGATGGTATGCTGCATATTTTACATCTCCTGAGTGGATGAGTGCTACCAAGACCTCTCTTATTGCAGCAATTATGACAACAGTGATTGCAACGCCTTTAGGATCACTTTGTGCTTATGGATTGCATTGTTCAACTCCTCAGATTAGGAATACCGTGCAGTTCCTTGTAATCATGCCTATTGTTGTGCCTGTAATTTTAATAGCAGTTGGCGTATTTAGTCTTTATGCAAAAGTTGGATTAAATTATACGCTCACGGGCGTTGTAATTGCCCATACAGCTTTGGCGCTACCTTTTGTTATTGTAACAGTGATGTCGGGATTGCGAAACTATGATTTTGATCAGGAACTAGCGGCTCGTAGTTTGGGCGCCTCGAGAGCTGTAGCTTTGTGGACAATTACTGTACCTCAGGTCAAATTTTCCATACAGACAGGTGCTTTCCTCGCTTTCATAACATCTCTTGATGAAGTTGTGATCTCGATGCTCGTATCTGGTGGAGATAATGCAACAATTACCCGACGTATGTTTAACGCTCTGCGTGATCAGTTAGATCCTACAATTGCTGCAATCTCGACTTGTCTAATTGTTGTGTCGGTTACAGTTCTTGTCGGCGTTCAGTTGATTGGCCGCAGGAAGAATATTGACGAATGATAAGCGCATTACATATCACCAATATCAGATCGAATTTTTCGAGCTGCATTGAAGACTGCATCGCGGTAGCTTTCAACAGTTTCTTCATTAAAACGGTGGGACAAGCCGGAGAGACTAACTGCACCAAGAAGTTCATCATCAATTCCAATAACTGGGGCAGAAAGTCCAGCAACATCAGGGTCACGTTCCCCAAGGCTAAGATAATATCCATTCTTTTTAATTGTGTTCGCGTGTTTGCCCTTGCATATGGAAAATGCATCGAGCACCTGACCAGAAGAACCCCTGCTAAGTGGGATTATTTCGCCTTCTTCTACATGATCCCGCGCAAGCCTTTGCGAATTAACGCGGTACAGGCAAACGCCAGAATTGCCTCGTTGTACGTAAAAGGAAGCACTTTCACCAGTCGCATCTACAAGGCTTGCCAGAACTGGCCGTACAATCGGTCCCATGCGCAAATTTTGGCGGAATACAGATCCCAGACGCCACAAGGATGGGCCAAGATGAAACAATCCTTTCCCGTCCCTTGTGATGTGCCCAAACTTCTCCAGAGAGACACTCAAACGCAGTATTGTTGCCTTATTTACTCCGCTGCGACTCGAAACTTCTTTCAAAGAAAGACCGGTATCACCGGGATTAAATATGTCCAAAACGCGCAATGCACGCTCAACTGCTTCTACACCACCTGTAGTATCTATTGCTTTGGTATTGTCAGACATATGCAGACCTTTCGAAACTTTTTTATAACTTTTTATAGCCAAATTAAACGAGATTGTAAGTCTTTATCAAACAAGGTGCCTTTATAATGAACAACACACATAAAAGATCGATGGTATCTGGGTATGGCGGTTTGCCATTTGGTGTAATTTCCGAATGCAAGGTGGGTAATGTAGGTTTTTTAGGTGTTCCAAGTGAAGTTGATAAAGGTTCTCGCATAGGTGCCTCCTTAGCACCCGATGCTTTGCGTAAAATGGCACAACAGCTTGATACTAAACTACCTGCAAATGGAAGAGATCTTGGCAATCTGGATGTTTCGGGTGATTGGTCCAGTTCATTGATGGAGCTTATATCACATTTAGTAAATGTCGATGTTATGCCAGTTGTTATAGGTGGAACATCAGATGTTGCCAATGTGATACTGCAGGCTTTGCCTGACCTCCCAGTTGTTGCCTCTATGCCACTGGCTAGGCGTGATCTTGTAGAGCGGACAGAAAATACAGTGTGGCTAGGATTGAATGGTGAGCAACCAATTGAGGTCTGGGACCAAATCAACACTCGCAATATGGTTTGGTCGACAGCACGTCAGTTAGATGAGCAGCAGGCTATTACTATAAAGGCACCTAAGAGTGCTATTCTTTGGATAGACATGTCGGTAATTGATTTGGGACATGCCGCTGGCACTATTGGGCTCAATCCTGGTGGTATCAAGCCTGAAACGTTAGTTTCAGTTGTTGGTGCTATGGATTGCGACTGGAAATCTATAGTAATCACTGGGCTTGCACCAACCCTAGATACGCGTGGTTTGTCCGAATTAGCCGCGATTGAAACTATTAATCAAGCGCTGAGTAATGGGTGATGTGGTGCAAATAAGATTTGATAAAATTCCAAGTTTTTTGGGTTTGCCAATAAGTGATTTAGAAGATCTCGTACCTAATCAGGTGGCAGTAGCAGGTTATTTTTGTGATAATCTTGATCAAACTTTTGCTGGTCAACGCTATTTGGCAAGACAATTGAGATATGTATCTAGATCTAAAGCTGTGCCAGTAAATGCTACTGATCTTGGAGACCTTAATGTGTTTCCGCTCGAGCCAGAAAAGCATTTTTCTGCAGTTATATCGCAATGTGAGGAGGTTCTTAAACTTGGGACTTATTTGGTTTTAGTTGGTGGGGACTCCAGTGGCTTGAAAGCTCTAGGAGCAGCCGTAGAAAATGTTGTAAATCTAGATGTTCCTATTGTTTCAATAACAAATAATAATAAGCTTAATTTGTCCAAAACTCAAAAAATTATCTTGTCTGTAGATTTGAAAGATCTTGCGGGTAAATGGGTGTCAAAACCGCGCCGTTTAAATGGGCTATCACCATCACAGATAATTACCCAAATTAATAATATTCCAAATAAGATAATTGCCGTAGCAATTTTTGGACTTGCACCGGAGTTAGATGGTCGCGGTAGCACAGAAACCCAGGTTGCGCTTAATATCCTAGAAGCTGTGGTCAAACGCCTTGATAAAGGAGCTCATTGATGCCTTTACGTTCTGGACCTTTACCACGCATGGCGGGACATTTGTCTTTTATGCGCTCACAAAGTAAAGAAATCTGCGATGTTAAATCTGGTGATTTAGTAGTTATAGGTCTTCCATTTGAAGATACTAATGCACCCCATGCAGGCCAATCTCTTGCTTCGAGAGCTTTGCGTGAAACCTCGGTCTATTTTGGCTGGCATGCAAACCCTCAATTCAGCCACCCTGTTGATATTGATGCGCGAGAAAGTATTCAAACTGATGGACTTCACGAAAAGTTGTGTGATCTTGGAGACATACCAATTGGAGATGATAAAAAGTCTCATGCTTTATTAAGAGAGGTAACACGACGTATAAATCGTATTGGTGCTTGTGCTATTATGTTGGGTGGGTCAGATCAAATGTCTGATACAGTTCAGAGTTCACTACCTAAATGTCAAAAAGTGCAACTTGGAGGTATTCTGGGAAATAAAAATGATTTTCATATAGCGCCAATGCAGAGTGACTTTAATAAGATTTGCAAATTGAACATGTCCGAACAGCTTAATAACTTTTCTCGATGGCGAGATAATTCAAAACTATTATTTGTACAGTTTGACCTCTCAGTATTTGAAACATCCCTAAGCGTTCTTTGTGATCAACCTCGTCTAGGTGGCTGTAATCTTGATACGGTTACACAATGGCTAAGTGCAATTGGAAAGCAAAAGGTAAGTGCCATTATGTTAACTGGTTTGAACCCTGACAGACCTGGAATGGGCGTAATAAAGGTTGGACAACGATTGATGGTCACATCTCTTCTAGCATTTATATATTCTCGCCTTGGATTTGAGTCAGATCCAAAAAACACAAATTCAAAGGAAAATGTAGCGTTATGATTACAAATACTAACACAGCACATGCATCTCTAGTTCAACCAGGGTATCGGCTATTTAATGAGCCATTTTGTGATATTGCTGAAGTCAATTCAGGGCAGATTGGTGTTGTAGGCATGCCGAGTGATTGGACGCATTCTAGTCGTCTAGGAACCAGGTTTGGTCCTGAAGCATTAAGAAAAGCTACAACTCTTATGCAGTCTGTGCGCCCTCAAGATGGGAGCTTTGATCCTGACACTCAGTATCGCACTTTGCCTGCAGTAGGTTGGTTGGTTGATTGTGGAGATGCGGAGATTACAGCGGATAATGTTGACGCGACGACACAGTCCATTGCTGCTATGACTGAAGGGTTAACTGTTGCAGGAGCTATCCCTTTGGCTTTGGGTGGAGATCATTATAACAGTTTTCCAGCCTGCCTTGGGTATTCTCGAGGATTATCTAAGCGTGCGCCAAATTCTAATTTTGGGTATATTCAGATTGATGGCCATCTTGATTTTTCTGATCGTTTAGGTGCTTGGGGTACGCATAATCATGCAACTAATGCTCGCCGGATATCTGAACTCCCAAACGTAAATGTATCTAACATGGTGTGGGTTGGAATTACGGGCTGGGTTGATAGTGGTGAATTGGCCTTAATTGAAGGGCAGGGTGGCCGAGTATTTTCGGCTAATGATGTGCATGAAATGGGTGCAGAAGAGGTTATGCGTCAAGCTCTTGCGCATGCCATGCAAGGGTGTGATGAACTTTATCTCTCCATAGATATTGATGCTATGGATGCTGGTTACCTCCCTGGTACAGGATCTATAGTTCATAGTGGTATTACACCTCGTAAATATTATGATATGCTTGATGGATTGTCTGATGCACCTTTGGGTGGGTTAGATATTGTTGAAGTATCACCACCCCTTGACCCTTCAGAACGTACAGAATTTCTGGCAGCGGAAATGCTATTTCGGATCCTTCGTAAATTCCGCACCCAACCGGAGGTTTCGCTGTAATGAAATACATTGGAATTCAGCGATTGGGTGGATTATCTCATAGGGGGCAAACTCTTGCTCCAGCATCTAGGCCTTGGATAACCGATCTTTCGATATTATGTCCCTATCAGGGACTGCAAACAGGTAATATTCCTGAATTTGAAAGTGACCCAAATTGGAATAACTGGTCTTTTATAGATAGTCCCAAAGAACTGTCGGAACGGCTTATCTGGCATGTATTTCAACAAGAAGGTAAAAACTTCCTAGTAGCAGATCGTATGTTATTGGCACGTGTAAGTTGGCAAGATTTGAACGATGCTGGGTATGTCTATGGCACAAATGTGTGTATTGATGGAAAGCAGTTTTGTTGCCGATTAATGACTGGCGGTGATACTCCCCAGGATGATCCCTATAAGGGAGCAATGCTGTCCAATGAATGGGATACTTTAGTTGGTGGTGATGTGTCGAACGCACCAAAAATTGAGGCATCGGATAATATTGCTCCACTTGGGCCGGATCATCTAAATTCAGCGCACAACAGTTTATGGAATTGGTTTGGTGCTGTTAGTTGGACTGCTGAACCAGTTGCAAGCCGAGAAAATGGTCGGGTATGCAGAGGTTATCATGGTCCAACATACTTTTACGTAAATACAGTGGACCACCGACACGAAGATATCGGATGGCGACCAGTTTTGGAGGAAGTGCTATGAACGGTGAATTGTTTTCTAATTATATAGCTGGATCTTGGGTCACTAATAGTGATGCTAAAGCGAATATTAATCCATCTGACTTGAATGACACGATTGGTCATTATGCGCAGGCTAGCAGTGTTCAAACAAATGAAGCGATTGAATGTGCGGCTATGGCTTTTTCCAAATGGCGTGATACATCACCTTTAGTACGTTTTGAGGCGCTTGATAAAATTGGGTCAGAAATCCTCGCGCGTGTGAATGAACTCGGTGATATGCTGTCACGCGAAGAGGGCAAAACATTATCAGAAGCTACTGCAGAGGCGCATCGGGCAGGACATTTGTTTAAATATTTTGCGGCTGAAGCTTATCGTGCAACCGGTGAAATGTACCAGTCCCTTCGGGAAGATGTGTCACTTAACGTTCTGCGGGAACCAATCGGCGTGATAGGTGTGATTACACCCTGGAATTTCCCACAAGCAATTCCGGCATGGAAAATTGCACCCGCTCTGGCTTACGGTAATACTGTTGTTTTTAAACCTGCTGAGCTGGTACCCGGATCAGCTTGGTTATTGTCAGATATTATTGCTCGTGCAGGTTTGCCAGAAGGTGTATTTAATCTTGTAATGGGGACAGGAGCTGAAGTAGGCGAGGCGATCGTTTCGCACCCTAAAGTTTCTGGTATTACTTTCACTGGTTCCACACCTGTAGGTCGCAAGATAGGTGCATCACTTTTTGCCCGTGGAGCAAAAATGCAATTAGAGATGGGAGGTAAGAACCCATTGATTATACTTGATGACGCTGATTTGGATTTAGCTGTGCATTGTGCGATTCAGGGTAGTTTTTTTTCAACGGGTCAAAGATGTACGGCTTCATCTCGATTAATCGTAACAGAAGGAATATATGAAAATTTTGTTGATCGAATGAGCGAAGCAATGAAGGAACTCAGGGTTGGTGATGCTCGTGCGCCTGACACCCAAATTGGCCCAGTTGCCAGTGAGGCACAGTTAGAAATTAACAAAAGTTACATTTCCCAAGCTGAAGTTGATGGCGCAACGCTTGCTTCAAGAAGTGGGCAGGTCGATGTCAAATCTCCAGGATATTATTTTGCTCCAACTCTTTTTACAGAAGTGTCACCTCAATCTACAATTGCGCGTGATGAAATCTTTGGGCCTATCGCTGCTGTTTTTCGAGTACCAGATTTTGATGCAGCACTTGAAGCAGCGAATGACGCCGACTTTGGTTTGTCATCAGGCATTGTCACACAGGACGCTGTTAAGATTGACTATTTTACTCGAAACGCTGAAGCAGGTATGGTTCAGGTTAACCTACCCACAGCGGGTATGGATTTTCATGCACCATTTACAGGTCGTAAAGGCTCTTCATACGGTGCGCCTGAAAAAGGTAGTCTTTGCCGAGAATTCTTTACAGCGGCGAAGGTCGTTCATAAAGGACGTGGATAACAAAACATATATATTACAGAAGATTTAGGCATAGATTTTAGAATTATAAAAATATGTTTAATTTAAAATAGTTACATAGGAAGGACTATGCGTGCCTCAAGAAATTGACATATTAGTGAGTGAAGTTGGCCCACGCGATGGGCTGCAAAGCATTAAACGCATTATGGCCACACAAGATAAGCTCGATTGGATTAAAGCTTTGGCAGCTTCGGGAATTCAAGAAATCGAAGTTGGTTCGTTTGTTTCTCCTCGTCTATTACCTCAAATGGCTGATTGTGCCAAACTTGTAAGTGAAGCAAATAAAATTGATAATCTTATGGTTTTGGCATTAGTCCCAAATCTTAAGGGTGCAGAATTAGCTGTTGCAGCGGGTGCGCGAAAGCTAACTATTCCTCCATCAGCTTCACATGCGCATAGCATAAAGAATATAGGGAAAACCCCTGCAGAGGCTATTGAGGAAGTTCACCGAATTTGTAAGTTTCGAGATAATCTCCCTGTAAAACAACGCCCAGATATAGAAGTTGGTATCTCGACTGCGTTTGGTTGCACACTTGAAGGCACGGTATCGGAAGACTGGGTCATTGAGATGGCTGGTTTGTTAGCAAGAGCGGGTGCGGATAGCATCGGCCTCTCTGATACAACTGGTTATGCCAACCCGGCACAGATCAAGCGCATGTTCCGCCGTTTGCGCGCAGAGATAGGCGATGAAAAAATGGGAGGTGCCCATCTGCATAATACTCGAGGGCAAGGTTTAGCAAATGTCGTGGCTGCAATTGAGGTTGGTGTATCCACCTTCGACTCTTCACTTGGTGGGCTAGGTGGTTGTCCTTATGCACCCGGTGCAACAGGAAATATTGTGACTGAAGATTTGGTGTTTATGCTTGAAGCAATGGGTTTGCATACAGGTATTGACCTTGATGCTTTAATTGCCTCACGAGAGGTTTTGTTGCGCGGACTTCCAGATGAAGTCCTCTATGGAAATGTTCCCGAAGTTGGCTTGCCTAAAGGTTTTACTTACGCTGCGAAAAGGAACTCATAATGAATAGTAAAACACGCCCACTAGATGGTATTAGAGTTGTCGAATTTAGTCATATGGTCATGGGTCCTACCTGTGGGCTTATTCTTGCTGATCTTGGCGCTGACGTGGTTAAAGTTGAACCTGCTCAAGATGGTGATAAAACACGTTACTTGCCTGGATCGGGTTCGGGCTATTTCGGAGCATATAATCGCAACAAGCGTAGTATATCAGTTAACTTAAAATCTGAAGAGGGTCTCAAATTTGCGAAAGAACTAGTTTGCGCCTCTGATGTTCTAATTGAAAACTTTGGTGCAGGAGTATTAGATCGCCTAGGTCTTGGTTATGACGCAATGCAAAAAATCAATCCTAATTTAGTTTATTGCGCATTAAAGGGTTTCCTTAGTGGTCCGTATGAAAAACGTGCTGCACTGGATGAAGTAGTTCAAATGATGGGTGGATTAGCATACATGACAGGTCCTGAAGGAAACCCAATGCGAGCTGGAGCTTCAGTAAATGATGTGATGGGCGGGTTATTTGGGGTAATTGCCATTCAGGCGGCACTATTGGAACGCCATCAAACTGGCATAGGTACTTTTGTTCGCTCTGGTTTGTTCGAGAGCAATATGTTCCTTGTTGCACAACACATGGTTCAGTATCGCCAAACAGGAATTGCTGCAGCACCAATGCCTGAGCGTCTATCTGCATGGGCTGTCTATGATGTATTTGCTACAGCAGATGGCAAAAAGATTTTTGTTGGTGTTGTTAGTGACAAACAGTGGGTTCTATTCTGTAACGCCTTCGAGCTGGAAAGTCTTCTTCAAGACGTAGAACTTCAAACTAATGCGCAACGGGTGACTTGTCGGGACGCATTCATACCAGTCATACAGGAAATGTTCCAAAAGCTAGATTTATCTGAAGCCAGTGCAATTTGTGAACGCGTTGGTCTACCATTTGCACCAATTCTTCGACCAGATCAGCTTTTTGACGATCCTCATGTAAATCATCCTGGTGCAACCGTTGAAGTGACTTTAAGTAATGGTGTTCGCACACAGGTTCCATCACTTCCTTTTGAATATGGTGGAGCACGACCTGACCTTTATAGAGATCTTCCTAAGATAGGTGAACACAATAACGATGTTGCACGAGAATTAGGGTATTCTGATGAAGCTTTAAAGCGTCTTCGCCCATTTGCAAAACCTGATGCTTGATCTACTTAGTCAAACGACACCGCCATTTAATGGTCTCAAGTGATTGTTTTAAAACAATATAAAATAATAAAATATTTTCTACCCACAACACTACCCACAACAAAATAACAGATTAAACCGGAGCTATCAGCTAGGTTTGGCCACCGTACCGTGGTCAGTTGTAACGCTACGTGGATATAGGCAACATTCAAATAAACCTCAGGGGCCGGTGGTGCGGTTGACGGCGAATCAATACGGTTTGATTGTAATTAGCTGCTGGAAACGGTTGGAACTTTGCTGACTGCAAGCCTTGGCCTTGTTTGTGGCAAACGTTTAGTGGCAGAAACATTTGTGATGGGTAATTGCTCCTATCCCGTAAATAAAAGCCTTTAGCGATAGACCAATCAGCACCCACCTAATAGCCATCCTATTGTGGCGCCGAGGGCAGCCAAACCCATCAAATGACGTCAAAGCCTATGTAAGGAGCTGTGGAACACAAATAAAGAACTGCGGTTCGAGTCCGTGTGGGGGCACCACTTTTCAAGAAATAGATATTACATATCAATAGCTTACTGTATTGTGGTGTATTTGTATCCACCTTTTTATCCACCCTTTTATTTTAATGGTGTAATAAATCTGTTACGCGCGCACGCGCTCGCGCGTCGCTACCGTGTTTGTGGGTTACTGAGCCCGATCCAAACAGTTGAAACGCGCACAGCTGACCCCTGGGGGGCTGGACTAAGTGCCGCGCGCCTTGCACCTCGGGCACTTAGTACTGGTGTCGTAGTTTCATTGGCGGAGAGTTTGTTCTTCATTTGCAACTGGCGCTGTTCATAGTCAAGCATGAGTCTTTTACACTAGTGGTTGAGCTTTTTCTGAGTGCTAAATAGTATGGGTGTCAATGCTTGGCCTCGAGAGGCTTTAAACTGTGCCTGACAGCACAGTTGCATCTATTTGTGCAACTTTTTGTTTGAATTTCGCGGCCATTTGTTGTGCGTCTCTAAGCACTTTCCCTTGGTCCAGTGTTTGTGGGCAACGGTTTTTGACAACCCATTTTCCATCAATCATGACATCTAAAACATCCGTAGCAATTCCAGAAAATACAAGAGTCGCATAGACGTCGTAAATGGGATTATGACGCGGGTCTTGTAGAGAAACTCGAATGAGATCAGCTTTTTTCCCTGTTTCGATTGAACCGACTTGATCGCCCAAGCCTAGCACTTTAGCACCTTCAATAGTCGCCATTTTTATCAAATCACGGGCTGGCAAGCACTTTCTACTTTTACCAAGAATTTTTGCAAACATGGATGCAGGCGCGAGCTGCGCAAATATGTCCAGTGTATTACCGCTCATTGGGCCATCACTGGCTAAGCCAACTGAAATACCACTATGCCGCATTGCCTCTACTGGAGCGATACCTCTTCCAGCTTTTGCGTTGGACCGGGGGTTGTGTGCGACACCAACTTTGCGCTCTCCTAGAATTCTGATCTCTTCAGAATTCAATTCAAGACAGTGCGCCATTATTGCGCCTGGTTGCAAAATGCCTGATTTGTCTGCCAACTCGACCGGCCGCATTTTGTAGTTTTTTTCACACCATTCCATTTCTGTTTTCATCTCGGCAAGGTGCATTTGAATCTTTACTTCAGGATAGGTTTCTACGTATTTTGCGACCCGCTCCATGATCTTTTTACCAGTTGAATATGGGGCATGGGGAGCAATTGAAGCAGTTATGCGAGTATTTCCGTAAAATTCATTACGTAGATCGTCAACAATTGCGAAACCTTCATCGAATGTGCTATGATCTGGAGGGTTGAAGTCAGCTAATGATTGCCCGACTATGCCTCGCATTCCAGACATGTCGAGCACTCGACCAATTTCGTACTCGAACCAGTACATATCGGCGACAGTAGTGACGCCACCCAACATCATTTCCAAAGCAGCCAGATTTGCACCTATCCGAACAACTTCCGGTGTGATTGCTTCTCTTTCTAAAGGTAAGATGTATCGAAACAAACGGTCGTCGACGTCCTCACCTAGTCCACGAAACAATGTCATTGGCATATGACAGTGCGTGTTTATCATTCCTGGCATTATGAGATCACCGTTCATATCGATAACTACATCGGCCGATTTGTAGACTTCGGGTATCTCGTTTTGTCCAACTACCAAAATCACCTCGTCCTCAAGAACAAGCCAGCCACAAAGATACTCATCAAATGTATCATTCATAGTTAGTACACGAGCATTATGAAGGAGTGTTTTCATGCTGTTTGGTTATCCAATTTAGATTTGCGGGGCTGATCAGTACTAGTCACTGAAGAACAATGCAAGAGGCTTGACAAAATTTCCAAAATATTTACTAATAATTTATGAAAATTATATATATAATATATATAAGGATGAAGAAGATTTATTTGACAAATCGAAGAAGAACTTTCCGCAATCTTAGCGCGCCGACTCGACAAGAGGGGCACTATCCAACACCAAGCTCCGCGGGAATGCGCTTTTCTTGCGCGACTCGTTTGAGCCAATTTTGTAATAATCCAAACCTAACTATAATCCAAACCAAAAATCTAACTTAGGAGTTAACATGAAATACCTTATAGCTTTAAGTATGGTTCTCCACCTGACGACAGGTGCAGCCCAAGCCGCAGAAAAGAAGTTGACGATATCAGTATACGCATTTGCTCAGGATGCCTTCAAAAAGGTGCTTTACGATCCATTTGAAAAAATCTGTGGTTGTGACCTTGTAATTGAGACAGGCAACAGTGTTGAGCGAATGGCTAAGATTGAAGCCAACGCGGCTAAACCGGTCGTGGATATGGCGGTTATGTCGTCCCACGACGCGCTCGCTCTTGCCCGCAAAGGGCTACTGCAGTCGTTGGATGTGTCAAAGATACCGAGTCACGCAGACCTCTACAAATCTGCTCAAAATCCAATTGGTGACAATATGGCAGTCGGTTATGGCTTCTACGCAACATCCATAGTTTACCGCTCAGACCTGGTTCAGATTGATAGTTGGGCGGATTTACTTTCCGATAAAGTGAAAGGTCGTGTCGCTTTGCCAAATATCACTGGCACCCAAGGACCGCTGGCACTGCACATGTTGAGTAAGGCGTTGGGCCACGAGGGTATGGATTTCACGAAAACGATCGATGCTATTGGTGATAAGAAAGATGACATTGTTACGTTCTACGGCCGATCATCACAGCTTGCCCAATTAATGCTACAGGAAGAAGTCATTGCAGCGCCCGTAGGTCGTTTTGCGTGGAGCCGTTTTTCTGGAGCAGCGCTTCCCTTCAAATGGGCGGAGCCGAAAGAAGGGCAGACTGGTGGTATGAACGTTATGTTGATGACTAAGGGTAACGGCAATGAGGAGCTGGCATACCAATTCATGGATTATTGGCTTTCAAACGAAGTGCAAACCCGCATTGCAGTGATGAAACTGGATAGCCCTGCAAATTCAACAGTTGTAGTGAGTCCTGAAATTGCTGAGAGCTTGACTTATGGAGCAGAGCTTATCAACTCTTTGAGTATGCTTGATTCTGGCGCAATCATCGACAATCGTGATGCGTGGGTCGAGCGTTGGAACGAAAAAGTTTTGAACTAAAGCCTCAATACCGGTGCTGCTTTTTGTGGCATCGGTTATCGAAAACGGAGTTTATAGATGTTCCAAAACCGCAACGAAGGATTGGCGCTTGCGTTACCAGCAGCTGTGTTCACTGCGCTGCTTTTCCTTCTACCAGTTGGGATATTGCTATCTGAAGGCTTTCAAGTTGACGGCCAATGGTCGATTCAAGGTTATATCGATTTTGCTTTCAAACCTCTGAATCAGGTCGTATTTCTTCGCACTCTTAAACTCGGTTTTCTGGTAGCATTTACAAGCGCCATCATAGGGTACGCTTGTGCGTTTTGCATTATAAATCTTGATGGGAAACACCGTGGCAGAGTTTTTGGAATGGTGATGCTTCCGTTAATGATATCTCCTGTTGCACGTACTTATGCATGGATTGTAATTTTAGGACGCACTGGAATCGTCAACGATACAATCATTGGTCTTGGATTAAGTGATACGCCTATTCGCTTACTGTTTACTGAGACGGCAGTTTTTCTTGGATTACTTCAACTATTTTTACCGTTGATGATAATTTCACTTGTAAGCTCTATGGAAAACCTCCCTAAAGACGCAGTGTCTGCGGCCCGTGTGCTGGGGGCCAACTGGTTCCAAGTTTTTATGCGGATCATCCTTCCTTTGACAAAAGATGGGTTAGTTTTAGGTGGTACGCTTGTTTTTACTGGATCTCTTACGGCCTACATTACCCCGGCTATATTGGGTGGTTCTAAAGTGCTTATGCTGGAAACGCTACTATATCAGCGTGTGAATGTTGCAAATGATTTTGTATCTGCCGGTATTATTGCTACAATTCTTATATTAATGAGTTTTGGAGCAAATATATTGCTCAAACGGGTAGCTGGGACGAGGTCATAACATGACTAGCACTTGGATTTCACGTATGATTATCTTTATCACATTGACTTTTCTAATTGGGCCATTCTTCATTATTGTCGCGGCAGGCTTATCTGCGGGTGACTTCTTGGCCTTTCCACCTAAAGGTCTTTCCCTAAAGTGGTATATCAAAGTCTTTGAAGTTGAGAGCTTTCGCGAGAGTTTCGCGTTGTCCATGTTTCTCGCCGTATTTGGAACGATCACTGCACTTGTTCTCGGGGTTCCCGCCGCTTACGCTCTAAGTCGCTATAATATCCCCTACGGTGAAACAATTAAAACGGTAGTCGCCGCACCGATTATTGTTCCTGGTATCATCGTGGGTCTTGCACTATTGCGATATTTGGTTGTGCCACTAAACCTTACCATAACGCTGGCTCTTTTTCTTGCCCATACTGCCCTTGTTCTCCCCTATGCGGTTCGTGTCGTGTCTTCCAGTTTGAATAACTTGCGCAGCGACATGGAAGAGGCGGCAGTTCTTCTGGGCTGCAGTCGGATAGGCGCTTTCATTCGAGTCGTATTGCCCAATATTCAAAGTGGCGTTCTGGCTGCATTCATTTTGGGTTTCGTCACAAGCTTCAATCAAGTTCCAGTTTCTCTTTTCTTATCAGGGCCTGGGGTGAGAACGCTACCCATCGATATGCTCTCTTACATGGAAATCACTTATGACCCATCCGTTGCGGCGTTATCGGCGTTGCTTGCACTAATGTCCGTCATTATCATTTTTGTTGCTGAAAAATTTTTAGGATTTTCCCGATATGTCTAATTCGTTCGTCTCTTTGCAAAACGTGTCGTTGGCTTACGGTAAAACTGTGGCAGTTTCTAACCTTGATCTTAATGTTCGGAAGGGGGAGTTGATTGCTTTGTTGGGCCCTTCTGGTTGCGGAAAGACAACGACTATGCGGGCTATCGCGGGCCTCATGTCGCTGCATAACGGCAGCATCTCAATTGATGGGGTCGACATGAGTCGTACACCCGCAAACAAACGTGGTATTGGTTTAGTGTTTCAGTCTTATGCTCTGTTCCCGCATCTCAATGCATTCGAGAATGTGGCATTTGGCCTGCGAATTAAGAAATTTTCCAGGTCAGAGATCACAACCCGGGTGGGTAAAGGATTGACGATGGTTGGCTTGTCTCACTTAGCTGAACGCAAACCTCAGGAAATGTCTGGTGGGCAACAACAAAGATTATCGCTTGCACGTTCACTTGTAATGGAACCAAAGGTTCTATTACTTGACGAGCCACTATCTAATCTGGATGCCCGACTGCGCCTTGAAATGCGCACTGAGTTACAGCGTGTACAACGTGATACGGGCATCACTATGATTTTCGTAACCCACGACCAATCAGAGGCATTGGCTTTGGCAGATAGGATTGTACTGATGAAGAATGGAGCCATCGAACAACTTGGTACACCGGATGACCTGTACAACCGTCCAGCAACAGCATTCGCTGCTGATTTTTTTGGATTTGAAAATATATTTAAAGTGTCTCATTCGAAAATCATCGGACCAAATGGCGACATCCCAACTGGTTTTGCTGCTGACGAGGGACATTTGGCATGGCGCCCAGGTGCTATAAGTATTGGGAATGGCCCTCACAAAGGGATAGTTAGAGGCGTGGCTTTTGCTGGAGAGAAGCGTGAATATGTAATTGATAGCATGCTTGGACAGATTAAAGCCTTTGTGCCTGCTGACCAAACAGCCTATGCGATTGGCGCAAGTATCTCCTTTGATTTGCCTAAAGCTGGCGCACTTTCAATTCCAGAAACTCAATAACCTATAAATCCGAAAACAGGTGGTTCAATGTCAGAAGTCTTCAACAAATTAACGGACCTTAATGACCCAGACCTTCGCAGTCGCGCGGTGCGTGCAGCCCAAGGTTTGGAATCGTTTGATGTTTTGATTATCAATGGCGTGGTTGCAGACATGGTTACTGGTCAATTGCGTGATGCTGACGTTGGCCTTGTTGGCCCCTTGATAGCAAGCGTCCATCCTCGAGCAACCCACAAAGATGCAAAACAGGTATTCGACGCTTTAGGTGGTATTGTTTCACCCGGTCTCATTGATATGCATATGCATATCGAGAGTTCTATGATTACGCCCGCCGCCTATGTCGCCGAAGTGTTGCCCCGCGGTGTGACGACGCTAGTTTGGGATCCCCATGAGTTTGGTAACACATGTGGTACATTGGGTGTTGAGTATGCGGTGCAAGCGGCCAAGGACAGTTCTATTCGCGTCCTAACACTTGCTCCCTCATGTGTCCCCTCAGCGCCGGGTTATGAGACTACAGGAGGAGATTTTACTGCTGAAGTTGTAAACTCACTTTTGGCAAACCCTGACATTCATGGTGTCGCGGAAGTGATGTCCATGCAAGCTGTGCTTGATCGAAATGAACGGATTAGCAGCATAGTTCAAGCCGGTTTAGAAGCTGGAAAACGGGTGTGTGGACACGCACGGGGATTAACGGGAGGCGAACTCAACGCGTACGTTGTAAGTGGAGTGGAAACGGATCATGAACTAATCTCTGGCGCTGATCTGGTGGAAAAGCTCCAAGCAGGGCTGACGATCGAACTTCGCGGCTCCCATGATCATTTATTGCCACAGTTTGTTGAGGAAATCACTAAAATAGGACATCTGCCACAGTCTTTAACTCTGTGCACTGATGATGTTTTTATCGATGATCTTGTTGAAGTTGGTGGTCTGAATGATGTTGTAAGAAGACTAATCAAACATGGGCTTAATCCAATGTGGGCGTTGCAAGCAGCTACGTTCAATGGGGCCAACCGATTGGGTAGAACTGACTTGGGATTGATTGCGCCGGGTAAACGAGCAGATATTGCGGTCTTCGACGATTTGGAAGAAGTGGAAGCCACTTTAGTTTTTGTAAATGGCATGTGCGTCGCCAAGGACGGCGATCTGTTCACCTTCCCAACTACGACGGACATTCCATCAAATATGTACCAGACAATGAGTATCAATCCGTTACAGCCTGTTGATTTTAAAGTTCCAGTAACGGGTACACAAGTGAATATTTCCACAATTGAAAACCCCCGCTTTACTCAATGGGGCAATCGGTTGGTAGATGTTGTCGATGGTTTTGTAAAGTGTCCACCTGATATGATAATGATGTCCATAATCAATCGGTTTGGAAAGAACGAGCCACCTCGTGTCGCTTATCTTGGCAATTGGGGAAGATGGTGCGGCGCATTTGCTACGACCGTATCGCATGACGCCCACAACCTCACTGTGTTTGGCAGCAACGAAGAAGATATGGCCCTTGCTGCCAATGCCGTTATAGAGGCAAGTGGTGGATTAGCGGTGGCATCAGGCGGTCAAGTGCGTGCCGTTTTAGCATTGCCTGTTGCCGGCCTTATAAGTTTAGAGCCTGCAGATCAACTTGCTAAGCAGTTTTGTGAAATACGCTTGGCAATGGATGAGATTGTAGAATGGAAACCGCCATATCTCGTCTTCAAGGCCTGTTTTGGTGCTTCGCTGGTATGTAACACGGGGCCACATTTGAGTGATATGGGAATTGTTGATACTGAAAATGACGTAACTTTAAAAGATCCAACTGTAACGAGTAATCTTGCCCAGATATCATAAGAATCGAGAATATAAATGAAATTAATTATTACCTTTGGTGGATTAGCTCAGGTATTTTTAGGCAAACTTGACGGTGTAGTGGTTGGTCCTCACTAGGGGTTACTGAGCCCAATCCAAACCATTGAAACGCGCAAGGCCATCCACTCAGGGCCCTGAACCAAGTGCCGCGCGCCTCGGGCCTTAAGTACTGGTGTGGTGGATTCATTGGGGTGGGGTTTTGTTTGGATCAACCCTTTAGATATAACTACTGTCTTAGCGGAACAGCAGTAACCATATTCAACTATGTTATTTCAGTCTATGCATAATTCTGTTGAACAAGTTATTAAAGTATTATTAGGTAACGCTGAAAACGCAAAAAAAATGATAAAAAATATTATTGATAACTTTGAAAATTATATTGATCCAAAGGACCCAACAAATAATTGTTTAGATGTAGCAATTA